>Ga0207874_1000018_pt1 | contig 243614 bp, 187 predicted proteins | sample HigsolmetaAR201D_FD_184833 | JGI IMG/M metagenome (GOLD analysis project Ga0207874, IMG submission 184833) | Ionic liquid and high solid enriched microbial communities from the Joint BioEnergy Institute, USA - AR20-1-D (SPAdes) (version 2) ... | reverse complement strand
TATAAACAAAACCGTAGTCGATTATGAAATTATTGAAAAAAACAATTGGCTGTGCACTAATTTTATTGCAATCTTTCTGCACGTATTCGCAGATGACCTTCCCCTCTCCAGGGCCACAATCTTGTCAATCCACAAATCCTGTGTTACAAGCTATCACCGCAGCCGATGGAGTAACAATAAAACCTTACTTACGTCTTGAGGCATCTTGCCTTGATACAGACCTAAGCACCATTTCAGTAAACTCACCTGCAATACTTAGGAAACCTACTTTCTGTTATAATAATGGTTACTTCCCCTCAACATCAGGTTACCCATTAGCTATAGCACGTAATTCTACAGCCAATGGTGGCAATTGTAATGGCGGAAGATCAAATGTAGTAGCCGACTTTACAGCTAGCCTTACCCGCCCTAAAGGTCTCTCATTTACCATTAACGATGTAGACAATCCTTACGACTCCATAGAGGTAAAGGTATATAGCAACGGATCCTTAGTTGATTTTGTATTTGACCTGGGTGACCCAATTAATGGTTTTGTGCAAACTACTAATTCAGGAATTGTAACTATAGCCAATTTTAATGGAGGCAGAAATGGTGTTTGGGGTGAAGCCAATGGCTGGCAGGTAATAAATCCTTCTTTGCGTGATTTAGACAACGAAAAAGGCACGATCATTTTCAGAGTTAACCCTAACGTGTATGTAGATAGTGTAGTAATGACACACATTATCAGAAGCAATCGTAACGACATTAATGCTGCAGTATCTATTGGTGATTTTAAATGGTCAGACAATATAACACTTCCTGTAGTATTTGGGACCATCAGTGCGGCTATTTCCGGCACTACCCTTCAAGTACACTGGCAAACACTATCGGAAAAAAACAATGACTACTTTGAAATACAGGTATCGGAAGATGGAAAAAACTTCAAAACCATCGGCACCGTAAAATCCAAAGCAGCTAACCACAACTCTGATATTCCTATCACCTATCAGTTTGCAACTACCGGTAACAGGTATACTTTCATCGGACTTGGCGTAATAGCCTTTCTGGGCGCATTGTTATTCGGCAGAAGAAACAAATGGATATTCGGAGTGCTATTGCTGACGCTTACCATCGCATCAGTAGCCTGCACAAAAAATGATCAAACTATCATTTCGAATAAGAAGGATGTTTTTGTACGCATTATACAAGTGGATATCGATGGCACGACCACTGCTTCAAAAGTGATAAAGGCAACAATACAGGATTAACTTTTTTAGACGTACTTTTTAAATAGACTCTTAGAGGAGAGAGTGAGAATTCCGGTCTTTTCAGATCAGGATTTTTCACTCTCTTTTTATGAGCCCTTAGCTCCAGAAAGTTTATTAAGATCATTCCACAGGTTACTGTACTTTTGATGTAAAATTCAGACTACAATGCAGTTGAACACTTACATAGATCACACCATTTTAAAACCCACTACTTTATTAAGCGATATTGAGCGAGTGTGTAACGAAGCCCGGCAATATCAGTTTGCCTCGGCATGCGTACCTCCACCATTCGTAAAGCAGACCAAAGCATTGCTGGAAGGCAGTACCGTAAAAACCTGTACAGTTATAGGATTCCCATTCGGTTATTCAACAATAACTGCCAAGAAAGCCGAGGTGTATCAAGCAATTGAAGACGGGGCTGATGAGTTGGACATCGTCATCAATCTAATTGCTTTGAAAAATAACGATTGGGTATATCTTCAAAAAGAAATCGAGGCACTGGCACCTATTATAAAAGAGAAAAACAAAGTCATCAAAATTATTATCGAAAGTGGAGTGCTTACAGACGAGGAGATTATTAAATGCTGCGAGCTGTATGGTGCTTCCGGCATTGACTATTTAAAAACCTCGACGGGCTATGCTGAGAAGGGAGCCAGCATACATGCTGTAACACTGTTTAAACAACATTTACCTGCCCAGGTTGGAATAAAAGCTAGTGGCGGTATAAGAGATTACAAATTTGCCAAGGAATTAATTGAAGCCGGGGCTACACGTTTGGGATGTAGTGCCAGTGTAGCCATTGTAGAAGGCGGTAAAGGTCAAGGGAGTTATTAATAACTCCCTTGTTTATATCTCTAATTTCACATAATAGATTCTCAATAGTAGTTATCTGCCGCTATTCAGTACATACCCTCTCAACTCTTCATTAAACGCCTTTTCCTTCAAGAGTTGTTCCAGCGTGATATGCATACGATAACGCCAGTAATGATGTGGATTGGCAGGCACATTGATGCGTTCTTCCTCAGGATTTTCCCTACGTAGTGATGCACTCATGCCCAATAAATCCTGCAACTGAAAAATACTCCACATAGCTGGAGCATGTAGGTGTTGCAATACGATAGCTTTATTAATCCATGGCTCACAGAAGTATGGCGCCTCTCCTTTCTGCTCAAGCTCCGTATTATAAAACTGCTGCGTAATACTTCTGTTTTCTTGCCACCAGCCTCGAATAGTGCTCATATCATGCGTAGAAGGCGTAACAACGGATAAATAAGGTGCTGTGGCCGGGTTGAAAAAACTCACACCCCACTGCTTAGGCATGCGCTGAATCTCTAGACTTAGTATCCCCAACTGTTGCATCACACCGGGCACACTATCGGGCACCATTCCTAGGTCCTCACCGCATATTAGCATATTTGTTGCCGCTTTAAGCTGGGGTAATTTTTTCAATGCTTCTTTTCGCCATAAATCATTTTGGCGACGATAGAAATAATCGATATACAAATCCCACAGTTGCTCTCTAATATGAGGCTGCAGATGTCGGAATGACGTTGTTTTATCCAGCGCAATACGGAAATGAAATTCTTTTTTATCCGAATTTTCCTGCTCGAATAAAAGTACGTTACTTACCAGATAGTATAAACCCTCCCGCATTGAATGCGCAGCTTCTCCATCCTTATCGGAGAACCATGCTTCTATTTTTCTTTGGGTATCAAACTCCGGCAGAAGCTGATACTCCCGCGGACCATGTTTCTTCAGAAAATTCTGTTTGACTTCTTCTGCTCGTTCACCGAAAATTTCCTGCAACACCTCGTCAGTAATATAAGGCTTACAAAATCTTTCATAATCGAACCATATACCTCGCTCGGCAAACTCATCTACATGCACCGGAATACAAGGGTCAAAGTGGCCCATGATCCCCTGCACAGCATCGATAGGAATACTCCATATCCTGAAAAAACCCAGAATATGATCAATGCGAAAAGCATCGAAATACAAGCTCATTTGCCTAAAACGCTTCCTCCACCATGCAAAATCATCCTGCTGCATACGGGGCCAGTTATAAGTAGGGAACCCCCAGTTCTGGCCTGTGGTGGCAAAATCGTCAGGTGGTGCCCCAGCCTGTAGCTGCATGTTATATAATTCTGGCTCTACCCAAGCATCGCAGCCGTAACGATAAATACCAATAGGAATATCACCTTTAATAATTACACCTTTTTGATGCGCGTACTGTACAGCATCTAACAGTTGTAGGTGCAGCTGATACTGAATATAACAATGCAGCAACACTTCTTTATATCCTTCGTGTTCAGGCTTAAAGAACAAGGCAATCTCTTCCGGTCTATACACGTTATGTGTGCTCCAGGTAGCAGGATCCGGAGACTGATATTTATCTCTCAAATAACAATAAGCAGCATAGGGCATCAACCAATACTGATGCTGCTGGAAGAAAGATTGATACTCCTGTGATTGCAGGCATGCATCACCTTCTGTTTTAAAAAGCGCTTTGAGTATGTCGAGTTTAAACTGTAATACCGCTTCATAATCTACTGCATCCAGCTTGTTTAAGGCCTCTCTTTGAGCTTTAATTTTAGACAAAAGCTCCTCCTTATGCTGTTTGCCGAGGAGGGCATCCAGATGGATATAAATCGGGTGCAAAGCAAATGCAGATATTGCCGCATATGGATAAGAATCTTTCCAAGTATGGGTAGCGGTAGTATCGTTTATGGGTAAGATTTGTATCAGACGCAATCCGGTAGTAACCGCCCAGTCGGTAAGTAGTTTCAAATCGCTGAACTCACCAATACCTAATCCCTTTTTACTTCTGAGACTAAATACCGGAATGGCTACTCCTGCACCCTTCCAAGTATTATGCGGAAGATTGATAAATCCATCCTGCACAAGAATTTGCTCTCCTAAAGCAGCATGCTCAAAGCACCGACGGTTTTCACCGTCCTCATAACGCAACCATCGTTTTGTTTTTTTATTGTATACACCATATTTGTATGATACGGGGAAAGCAGCTCTACTCAAGTCTACTCCCCTCACCCAGGAGGAACCATCAAATTGCAACAATAAAGGGTGCTCCTCATCCCATTGGTGTAATACTTCGTTATCGCCTAATAGCCCTACTACCTCATCCTTACCTAATAAGGGAGCCTTAACCTTGAAAATATGGGTGATGTTTTTTTTAAACTCAATCTTACTTGCTTTTCGTGAGGGCAATAATATTTTCTGAAAAGGATCGGTGTAAAATACATTTGGGTAAGCACCGGAATAATTCCACATATCGAAAATCTTCAACGTGGAAACGTTGTGTTGCTTCAGATAGATCGTCCTATTACGGAATTCGTGCACCAGTTCTCCGTCTGTACCCTTAAATACATATTTATACTCTAGAGGTTTCTCATCAAGGGTAGTTACATCGATATCCAGCTCTATACGCCAGAAGTCTTGATTAAAATAATGCATCTCTATCAAATCCCTACCACCGCCCAACTCAGCAGCATTTCCTGTAATAAAAAGGCTTTCTCCAAAATGTGTGTGATACCTGATGTAGAAAAAAAGTTTCATCAATAACAAGCATTAGAATATTGTGTATATAGTACACAAAAGACGAAAATAGGTATTCCGACCCTATTTTTAAAATAAAATTTCAATCGCCTAGTGTGCAAATATATTGGCAGTATGTATTACATTTGCAGGCAAAAAGATAAGCTATGTCAACCGGTACAAAAAATAAAGGGTTAATGTGGATTTTATTCCTGGTTTCTACTGCAGCATTTCTGTTCGCATGTTTTGCGCATTGGCCCTGGCTTACGCTGATATTGCCGTTCGTAACAACTTTTTTTGTAAAGGCAATGGATATCATCTAATCAGTAACAATCGATTAAAGTAATTTTCTATATCTGCCCCGCTTTTCAAGCGGGGCTTTTTATGTTAGGACTTCATCCAACTTTATTGCTCTTAGGATAACAAAAAACCGAAAGCGGCATGCTTTCGGCTGAGAGAGTTATGATAAAGATTTTACTTTTTCTTGGATTTGGGAGCAATCATGGCTAGCATGCGTTTCCCTTCCAGTTTAGGCATGCTTTCTAAGGTTCCAAACTCCGCCAATCTTTCGGCAAACTTTAAAAGCAGTAACTGGCCTCTATCCTGAAACTGGATTGCGCGTCCTTTAAACTGCACGTAGGCCTTTACTTTGTTACCGTCTTTCAAGAAACCTTCTGCGTGTTTTGCTTTAAAGTCGAAGTCATGATCGTCCGTATTGGGCGTAAAGCGTATTTCCTTTACCTCGGTGGCCTTACTTTTGGCCTTAATTTCCTTTTCTTTCTTCTTCTTATCGTAAAGGAACTTATTGTAATCTATTACTTTACATACAGGAGGATCTGCAGTGGGAGAAATTTCCACCAGATCTAATTCCTGCTGTTGTGCAATTTTTAACGCTTCTTGAATAGGATAAATCCCTACCTCCACATTATCGCCCACCAGGCGCACTTGTGGAGCCTTGATGTTGTGATTAATTCGATGTAATGTTTCCTTCTGAGGTAAACGATTCCTAAAGTTCACTTTGTTCTGTTTATTTCCACCAAACTGTCCCCCTCCGAAAGAAGGACGATTAAAATTTGGATTTTGTGGTACAGCCATTTAATCTTTTAATTCAAGCAACTTCTTCCCATACAGAAGTTGGAAATATTGTTTATTTTATTGCCTTATGGGATTAGGCAAGTTAAAATATTTTTTGCAAAGATTGTGAATAAAACTCACTCATGCAATTTTTTATTTCACATAATTATAAGAAATAATAAGTGCGCTTATTTTTATATGTGATGATAATAAAAAGCTCAAAATCGTAGAATGATTTCGAGCTTTTTATCAACCTTAAGCCTCTACATTACTCTTCTGGCTCATGAGCCTTTATCACTTTTTTACCGTAACTAATCTTCGTAATCAGCACATACAGCACCGGCACTACAAATATGGCTAGTGAGGTGGCGGCCATCATACCACCAAATACCGTCCAGCCAATAGTACGACGACTGACAGACGCGGCCCCGCTAGCCATCATCAATGGCACTACCCCTAAGATAAATGCCAGAGATGTCATGATAATAGGACGCAACCTTAATCTTACCGCCTGTAAAGTAGCCTGCACCACATCGAGTCCCTTATCCACCCGTTCTTTGGCAAACTCTACAATCAAAATGGCATTTTTCGCAGCCAAACCTATCAAAGTAATCAATCCGATCTGGGCATACACATTATTAGTAAGCTTGGGCAAGAAAGTAAGCGCCAAGATAGATCCGAAGGCACCAATAGGTACTGCTAACAATACGGCAAAAGGAACGGACCAGCTTTCGTATAAGGCCGCTAGGAAAAGAAATACGAATATGATCGAGATAGCAAATATCATGGTTTGCTGATCTCCAGCAGCAATTTCCTCACGGCTCATACCTGAAAACTCATATCCATATCCTGCAGGTAGCGTTTTAGCGACTTCGCGCAAAGCCTCGATCGCCTGACCACTACTATAACCTTCCTGAGGAGTTCCGTTAATTTCAATTGAACGATAAATATTAAAGTGAGATATTACTGCCGGCGCTTCAATCAGTTTAGTGGTAACCAGTAGATCCAACGGCACCATACTGCCTTGATTATTACGTACGTAATAGTCCTTCAGGTTATCTAAAGAACCGCGGTAAACATAATCCGCTTGTGTGACTACTCGGAAGTTGCGACCGTAAATATTAAAGTCGTTTACATAACTACTTCCAAGGAAATTAGCCAGTGTGGTATATGCCTCTGCTACACTTACACCCATTTTTTTCGCCATCTCTCTATTCACACTTACCTGATAACTGGGGGTGCGAGCATTAAAGAAGGTGTAAGCCCTTCCAATAGCAGGATGCGCATTAAGCTGTTGCAAGAACTTATTTGCAACTGCTTCAAACTGCTTTACATCGTCTGTAGTACCTACTTGCTGTAGCTGGAATGTGAAACCTGCAGTTTGTCCTAGTCCAGGTATCGCCGGAGGCGCAATAGGCATCACTCTGGCTTCTTTAATATCCCGTGTAGCTGCCGTGATTTTTGCAATAACCGCATTTACATCCTGATTGGGACCTTTGCGCTGTTCCCATGATTTCAGCTTAACGAACATGGTACCCACGTTAGATTTATTACTAAAGCTGATAATATTGAGACCAGCCAAACCTCCTACCACATCTACTTCAGGGATCTCCTCGATGCGGGTCATAATGTCTTTAATCATTGCAATACTGCGCGTGGTACTGGTTCCCTCAGGCATCTCGTAAGTCACAAACAAACGACCTTCGTCTTCAGTAGGAATAAATCCTGTAGGTTTTATTTTAAACAGGAAGAACATGGTAACCACTACCAGTATTAACAATGTAATTACATAAGGCGTCTTCCTAATCCAGCGTCCCACACTTTTCGTATAGCCACGCGTTACTTTAGCAAACCAGTCATTGAACTTATCGAAAAAGCGGTCCAGAAAGTTTTTCTTCTCCTTTAAAGTTGCAGTGGGCTTCAACATCAGCATACTTAATGCCGGAGTAAGCGACAATGCCACAAAAGCCGACAATAACACCGATACCGCAATGGTGATCGCAAACTGCTGATACAATCTACCCACAATACCCGGAATAAAGCCAACAGGAATGAATACAGCTGCCAATATTAGCGCAATAGCTATTACAGGAGCAGAAATTTCTTTCATGGCCGTGATGGTTGCATCCTTTGGCGACATACCCCGACTGTCGATATTATGCTGAATGGCTTCCACTACCACAATAGCGTCGTCCACCACAATACCAATAGCTAGAACGAATGCAAATAACGTAAGCGTGTTGATCGTAAAGCCAAGCAGATGGAAGAATATAAACGTCCCAATCAATGACACCGGAATAGCCAGTACAGGAATAAGCGTTGCTCTCCAGCTTTGCAAGAATAAGAATACCACCAATACCACGAGCACCAAGGCTTCCATAAACGTGTGCAATACCTCGTTTATGGATATCTGTACCACTGTTGCAGTTTCGAGAGGAATTTTAAAATCGATATCCTTAGGAAAACTAGGCCTTAGTCTATCCAAAGCCTCCATAATGCCTTTGTAAGTATCCAGCGCATTGGCACCCGGAGCCTGATAAATTAGCAAGAAGGCTGCAGGCTTACCACTTACAAATGCATTAGCATTATAATCGAACTTACCTAGTTCTATTTTAGCAACATCTTTTAGATATACGATGCTTCCATCGGATGGGCGTGTACGAACAATAATGTTTTCAAATTGCTCGGGAGTATTGATACGGCTGTTTGTCAGCAGACTGTATTCAAATATCTGCTCGCTACTTTGTGGATTACCGCCGATCGTACCAGCAGCTGTTTGAAGGTTTTGCTCCTGTAATGCCGCATTTACCTCGGCAGGTGTAATACCCAATGCCGCCATTTTGGTAGGATCGAGCCATACGCGCATACTAAAGTCATCCGCCCGCGAGAAAATATCTCCTACACCTTTCACACGTAGCAGCGCATCTTTAACGTACAGGTTTACGTAGTTTCCGATAAAAGTGGCATCATGCGTACCATTAGGTGAGTAAAACGCAAGAGCCATCATAATACTAGGGTTACGCTTACGTACTGTTATACCCAATCGTTTTACCGCATCAGGCAAAGTAGGTTCCGCAACACTAGCACGGTTTTGCACGTCGAGCGTTGCAATATTGATATCTGTACCTACCTGAAAATTTACCGTAATGCTACTTTGTCCACTACTGGTACTGTTACTGGTCATGTAAGTCATGCCGGGAGTACCATTCACTTGGGTTTCAATAGCAGTGGTGGTGGTCTGCTCCACCGTTTCTGCATCGGCACCGATAAAGTTACTAGAGATCTGTACTGTAGGCGGTGTAATATCAGGATACTGTGCCACAGGCAGGGTCAATATAGAAATTATCCCCACTAGCACAATAACAATCGATATGACGATAGCGGTTACCGGTCTTTTTATAAATACATCAGCTATCATGAAAACGCTAATAGTTTAAGTTTAATGACTTTGTTGATTCCATGCTCCTCTAAAAAAACACTAAAGCATAGGAGGGCTTTTCTGCGCTTAAGACAACCCGATAGGTTCTACTACCCGGTTATCAGTGATTTTTTATTATTTCTTTGCAGGAGTAGCACCGGGGCTGCTCCCGGTAGTATCAGTAGTAATCAGCGAACCTTCTCTCAAGTTCTGCACACCTTCTACCACGATACTTTCCCCTGCCTGTAATCCATCCTTAATTAGAATATTGGTACCAAGCTGTTTACCCAATGTAACTTTCCGTTGTGTTACTTTATTACCATCCTCTACAACATACACAAAGAAGCTACCTAATTGTTCGGTTACTGCTTTATAAGGTATAAGTATGGATCTGGAGTTCGCCATATTCAGTACTCTTACAGTGCAACTCATACCTGCCTTTAGTAGCTGCTGGTTATTAGGAAATACAAGTCTAACTTTAATAGTACCGGTTTGCGGATCTACAGCACGATCCATGGTATACACCTTTCCATAATGCGGATATATATCATTACCAAAAGCTAGAGAAAAGGTAGAATCGATAATATCCTTTGAATTTTGCAGTTTGGCAAACCGCATAATTTCTTTCTGATCTACTGCAAAATCTACCGCCATAGGATTATCGGTAGAAATAGTATTCAGCACGGTTTGTCCTGCCACCACCGATGTTCCTACACGCACTTTAGAAATACCTATAGTACCGGTAAAAGGTGCATAGATGGTCGAGTAACTAACGTTGGCCTTAAGCGCATTTGCCTGCGCCTTTGCAGCGGCCAATTGTTTCTCGGCAGCTGCCAGTGCTGCATCAGCATAATCTACCTGTTGTTTTGCAATTGCGTCCTGCTTGTCTAAAGCATGATAACGCTCGGCGTCTTTTTTTGCCTTCAGGAGATTGGTTTCCTGAAGCGCAATATTAGCCAGTGCAGCCTGATAATTAGCATCGTAAGTTTGCTGATCAATGCTATAAAGCTTTTGTCCTTTTACAACCTTATCTCCATCTTTGAAAAAAATACCCGTAATATAACCAGTGACCTGAGGCCTAATTTCAGATTCGTTCAGAGGGACAAGTATACCGGGATACTCATCATAATAAGCTGCAATACCACTCTCGGTAACCTGCATTACCGTAACAGGAACAGGTGCATTCTGTGGAGCTCCCTGCTGTTGTTGTTTACTTTTACAGGCTATCAGAGACAATAATAGAAACGCGTATATCGAAACTCTTTTCATCAGTTTATTTTTTAGTTTAGTTCTATTTAACATTAATAGCACCCTGAGCTTTTAGGACATCAATTTTACTGCTAAGCAGACTGTAAACAGCATTGTAATAGTTAATCTGGGCAGCTCTTAAATCGGTTTGCGCAGTAATCAGTTCCAGATAGGTTTTTATTCCTTCTCTGTACTGCAGTTCAATAATACGGTGTACTTCAGCGGCCAGCTCCATATTTTCCTTTAAAGCCAGATAGTTGGCCATACTCGCCTTGTACTGAGCTAAGGCGGATTGATACTCACTATTTACCTGATTGGTAAAGTTTTCTATATCCAAACGTGTTTGCTCAACTTGTTTTTGTGCTATCGAAATATTATTCTTCCTTTTTCCACCTTGAAATATGGGGAAGCCCAAAGTAAGTGCAGCATAAGAATTAGGGAATCCTTGACTGTAAAGCTTGCTTAGGGCATTGTTCTGAAAGTTGCGAATATATGCACCATTGGCAGATACTGAAGGAATATAGCTCCATTTGTTATACTTAACATTCGCTTCCTGTAATCTTAGCTGTGCCTGCAGTTGTTGATACTCTACGCGCTGGGTGTAAACTGCCGTAGATAAGGTATCCAAATAGATTTCATTTTCCAGTGTAGCACTATCGTATTGCAGGGTTAACTCTCTGTCTTCCGGATAATTGATTAGATACTTCAGATTAGCCAACTTAGCTCGTAATGCTTCTTCAATGGCGCGTTTCGAAGCTTGTGCATTGTTTAAAGCAATAGTGGCTCTTTGGTAATCGGTTTTATCTGCTACTCCTGCATCATAACGCGCACGCGCATCTTTTAAGCTCCGCGCCAGCATTGCAATATTTTCTTCCGTAATTCTTAATTGTTGCTGTGTTGCTAGCAGATCATAAAAACTACGAGAAACATTTGCTACAAGATTGATCTTAGCATTTTCCACCTGCTTTTCTGCAATAAAGCGCACATCATCCTTAGTGCGACTAGCCAAAAGCACATCACGATTGAAGATGTTTTGTGTAGCAGTGAATTGCAAAGCTGATGAATTATCAACTCCAAAACGTATAGAATTACCATCCACAATATTTACCGGCAACTGAAAATTGCGCTGATAATTGTAGTTGAAGTTGACTTGAGGATACCAGTCGGCCAATTTGTTCTTTACCTGCAGATCGGTGATTTCTTGATCAATGGTAGCCTTTTTAACTGCAGGCTGATGCTCCAATGCGTAATCAATTAGTGCCGAAAGCGTGGCATCATTTAATGGAGGTTCTTCGCTGTTTTGTGCATGTATTTTCGTACTTATTATCGAAAGTACAAAGAGCAAAAGCAGCAGTGTTTTTCTTCTCATCATGAGTCGCTTCTCTAAACAATAAAACATAAAAAACATAATTTACCTGTCTCATTTTGCTGCCAACACGTCTAGCACGGCAAAACAAACATTAACAGCAAAACATGAGTTTTGTTTAACTCCCTAACAATTAACCAAGTACTTTTTCAGAAGGCAAGAAAACGCTGGTGGTGGAGATAATAGGCTTAGACGCCCTTTTGGCTCCGATATTGCGCCCTGCAAAATATTTTCTCTACGACCTGCAAAGAGGGCTAATGATGATCATTACATCCTTTGCACCTACACCGGGGCGAATATTTAACACAGTTTTCGTTAAATTGTTCAAAATAATAGCCCGGTATTTAATACCGGGCTATATGCATTAGTTGTTGCGCTTTTCTTTTATTTCAATGAGAATTTCGTTCATGAATGCTTCTACACTTTTTGCTCCCGCATCTCCTTTACCTTGTCTACGTACAGATACTTTATTCTCATTCATTTCTTTTTCACCTACAATGAGCATGTAAGGCACTTTGTACAATTCGGTATCACGAATCTTTTTACCAATCTTTTCATTGCGGTCGTCTACTTCGGCCCGTACGCCAGCAGCCCTTAATTTGCCTTGTACCTCCTGTGCATAGGGAAGGAATTTGTCACTAATGGGTAACACTTTTACTTGCACGGGGGCCAGCCACACCGGAAACTTTCCTGCATAATGCTCCAGCAGGAAGCCAATGAAACGTTCGTGAGTACCCAGCGGTGCACGATGTATAATCAACGGCACTTCCGGTTCGTTATTCTGATTGGTAAATGTAAGATTGAATCTGCGTCCTTGCGCGAAGTCTACCTGATTGGTAGCTAAGGTAAACTCCCGTCCGATGGCACTCCAAATCTGTACATCAATTTTAGGACCATAGAAAGCACCCTCACCTTTCACTTCAACATAAGGAATATTGCTTTCTATAAGCACGTTACGAACAAGCTCTTCTGTTTCCTTCCAGAGTTCAGGCTCGTTGATGTACTTCTGTCCAAGCTTTTCAGGATCGTGAAGGCTCAGTCGCATCACATACTTTTCAATACCGAATATCTTAAAATACTTCAGATACATATCGTTTACCGCACGAAACTCATCAGCAAACTGTTCTTTGGTACAATAGATATGTGCATCGTTCATGTGCAGACAACGCACGCGCATCAGTCCGAATAATTCTCCGCTTTGCTCATAGCGATAGCAGGTACCATACTCTGCAATACGATACGGTAAATCACGATAGCTTTTAGGCTCCGAAGCAAAAATGCGGTGGTGATGCGGACAGTTCATGGCTTTTAGATAGTATCGCTCCCCATCTAGTTCCATGGGTGGATACATACTATCGGCATAATAAGGCAGGTGACCACTAGTCAAGTACATGCTTTCCTTAGCGATATGAGGGGTCACTACTCTTTTATAGCCGGCTGCTTCTTCAGTTTCTTTAGCCAGCTTTTCGAGCTCCTCAATAATTATGGTTCCATTTGGTAACCATAAGGGTAATCCTTGTCCCACCATTTCATCCATGGTGAAGATGCCCAGCTCTTTTCCTAGCTTGCGGTGGTCGCGCTTTTTAGCTTCTTCCAGCATGGCTAGGTATTCATCCAATTCTTTCTGATTGGGGAATGTAATACCATATACACGAGTAAGCATCTTATTCTTCTCATCCCCCTTCCAGTATGCACCGGAAACATTGGTAAGCTTAATGGCTTTAATAAAGCCTGTATGCGGTATATGCGGTCCTCTACACAAATCGGTAAAATTACCTTGTGTATAGAAGGTGATTTCGCCATCGTTCAGATTGCCAATCAGATCTAGCTTATATTCATCACCTTTTTCGGTAAAATATTTTAAAGCATCTGCTTTAGGGACTTCCTTACGCACATAAGGACTGTTGGTTTTGGCCAATTCATTCATTTTCTTTTCCAGTGCAGCCAAATCCTCTTCTGACAGTTTTCTGTCGCCCAAATCCATATCGTAATAGAACCCTCCTGAATCCAAGGCGGGTCCCACCCAAAACTTCACTCCAGGGAACATAGCTTCCACGGCTTCTGCCATAAGGTGTGCCGAAGAGTGCCAGAAAGTTTTTTTACCATCCGTATCGTCCCACGTCAGTAACAGCAACTCCGCATCATTATTAATTGGGCGTGTTGCATCCCATACTTCACCATTAACTTTAGCTGCAAGCACCTTGCGTGCCAATCCTTCTGATATAGATTTAGCTATATCCAGCGCGGTTATTCCCGCCTCAAATTCTTTCTTGGCACCATCCGGAAAAGTGATTGTAATCATAACCTGCGATATCAGTTTTTAAAAAAGTTTGCTAAAATACTAAAACTATTTGGCAAGCGGCTGGATTTTTAGAGATTTGAAGATATCCCCTTTTTCTGGAGAACATTTTATGAGAAGTAAATTAAAAAAATACCATAGTCTTCAGCTATTTCTTTTCGCTTGAAGGCAAATCTGGCATGATTTTGTCAATACAAAAAAGAACGACTCAATTAAACATCATGAAAAAACTCCTCTACCCCGCAATGCTATTATTATGCTTGCCCATTGCGGTCATAGCACAACAACGTGGATTTGCCATCAGCGATAAAGTGATGATTGGCCATAGCTGGACGGTGGGTAATCGTAGTGATGCTTTTAAGCGAGCTTTTCATCCCACTGTACAGGTGGGACGTTCGGCACTGTTCAATGTAAGCGACAATGTAGGAATAGGAATAGGTAGCTTTTTTAGTACAGAAGGTTTTACATTTAAATCAGACAATAATACAGAGGGAGGCAAAGCCGTACAGCGTATGAATTATATACGCCTTCCGCTGAATGCCATTTTTACTTTCGGGGATCAGGCAAATAGGGTCAGACCTCGAATAGGTATTGGTGGCTCAGTAAGATTTCTGGTGGGTGGTAAAAGCTACTTGCTGGACGAAGATGAAGAAGCCTTTGTCGGATTCAAAACCACAAAAATTATGAGCACAAAAGTAGATGCTGGGGCTAGTGGTTTGTTAGGGGTTACTATTAGAATCACCAACGGGCTATACGTCAATCATGATATCAGCTACTATCACGGGTTAGTAGAAAACAAATATGAAGACGATGCCGCCTCTTCTTTCACTCATCGCAATATTGGTGTGAGTATGGGCTTTACTATCACTCCTGAGGCTATCAAGAGCTGGAAAAGTAAAATGAAACATCATTAACTAAAACTTCTTACCATATACTTACTTATCCATGAAAATTCAAAAAGCCGCCATATGATAATAGGCGGCTTTATTCTTTTAATCTATAGCTAGACAAACAAAAAACAATTTTCTCATCATCACATACTACCCTGCCTCAGCCAAACTCCTGAAGTCTACACTCACCAACTTACTTACCCCAGGCTCCTGCATGGTTACACCATATATCACATCAACGGCACTCATAGTAGTTTTATTGTGCGTTACTATAATAAATTGCGAGTTGTTACTGAATTCACGGATCATATTGGTAAACTTACCCACATTGGCATCGTCCAGTGGAGCATCCACCTCATCCAGAATACAGAATGGAGCCGGTTTGATAAGATAAATGGCAAAGAGCAGTGCGGTAGCAGTTAGGGTTCTTTCTCCTCCGCTCAGCTGCGTTAAGGATGTAGGTCTTTTACCCTTAGGCTTTGCAATAACATCAATACCTGTTTCGGCTAGGTTATCCGGATCTTCAAGAACCAAATCGCACTGGTCATCTTCAGTAAACAACGATTTAAATACCTTTTTAAAGTTTTCACGCACCTGATTGAAAGTATCCAGAAATTTCTGATTGGCGGTAGACTCTACCTCCTCAATTGTTTTTAATAAACTCTCTTTAGCATTAATGAGGTCGTTCTTTTGTTCTACGATAAACTCATAGCGCTTTTTCATCTCGGTGAAAGCCTCAATAGCTGTGGGGTTTACTTCACCCAGATTTTCGAGACGTTTCTTCAGCCTATCGGCTTTTTCTTGCAGCTCATCTGCACTGATTTCAGTAGTACGTGCCTCGTCCAGTATGTCCTCCAGCTGAATTTTGAACTCTACATTCAAGCGCTCCTTTGTTCCTGCTAGTTGTAATTTCAACTCATTCAGCTTATCTTTTATAGCAATCAGCAAATGCTCTGCCTGTTCTTTTTCCTTAGCCTTCTGCCGCAGTTCGCTTTCTTTTTCATTTAGCTGATTGCGCAAACTGTAATAAGCTTGATCTGCATCATCCAGCACCTTTTTATCTTCTTCTCGTGCCTGCATTAACTGTTGCAGCTCTTCTTCAACAGCTACTAATGCAGCTTCATTCTGAGCGATGTCCTCGTTGGTACCGGCAAGCTGTTGCGTGCTTTGTTCTATTTGCTTTTCCAGCTCTTCAAGCTGATTGCATTTAAATGTCAGCTCCTGCTTAAGAGCATTGATTTTACTTTGCTGACGTGTAACATTCAGATTAAACTCATTGTAGTAGCTCAGTGCTTCTTCATGGGCGCCTTGTGCAGAACGAAAAGCTTCTTCTGTTTCAGAAAGCTTATTGGCATTTTGCTGTAGCATTTCATTGTACTCCTGCAGTTCGCGGCGCACACTCTCCACCGAAGCTTGGGTTTGCTGCAATTGCTCATTCAGGTCGTCCAGTCTGTTGCGGGCTGCACTCTGCTGTGCCTGAATATTCTCCATTTTATTTTGAAGAGAGAACACCTGGTTCGATAGTTCCTGTATAGCTTTTTCGGTTTCCTTTATGGCGTTTTCTCTCAAATCCTCGTTAAAAGCAATTACCTCATTGTGTTTTGTCTGAATTTTTGTTTTCAGCTCTTGCACTACTGCTTCCTGTGCAGCAATATCTTGCTGTAGTTTTTCGAGATTTTTTGCGCGTCCGATTTTCTTTCCTTCAATCAACCCCACGCTTCCTCCGGTAAGTGTATGCTTACCTTTTACATAACGACCACTCTTTTCAATCACAATAAAGCCGTTGGAATTGTTCAAAGCCTCCTCGCCTTCTGCTATAAATACATTACCTAGAAGGTGTCTGGCAAGATTACTATACTTTTCATCCACCTCTACAACACTTAAAGCCGGAATAGCATTTTCCAATGTATGCGTAGGGGATCCGCTAACTGCCTCATGAATTTTATCTAGTATGAAGAAGTTGGCTTTGCCTTTTTTATGATTATCCAGCAGATGCACGGCTTCCATTCCCTGCTGTAGGTTTTCCACAATATAGTAGTTCAGATATGGTTCCAGTACATTTTCGAGAGCTGTACGGTATTCTTCTTTTACATAGATAATATCCGATAATATCGGAGCATTGTAATTCCAATCTTTATTGCGATGCAGGAACTTCACGCTTTCCGGATAGCCCTCCATGGAATCAATCATGCTCTTCAACAAATCATGCTCATTCTTTTTGGCATCCAGCTTACGGGTTTCTTCGGCTAGTTCATTACGCAACGCATCCAATATTTGCTGGGTTTGCAGAATTTGTTCCTTTGTATACTCATAATGCGCCTGCAACTGTTCCAACGATTGTTTTTGCTCGCTGAGCAATTGTTCTTTTTGTAATTTTTCCGCCTCGAGGGTCTCAAATGTAGCTGCACGCTGTTCTATCTCTTGCTCAATTTGCTGTATGGTGTGCTGCAGGTTCTGAATAGAAGTATCGGCGATAGCTACTTTCTTCTCCGCATCAAATTGGCTGCGCTGTATTTGTTGATTCTCTAGGCGCATTTCATCAAGTGCATTACGCCTTGAATCCAGTACCCCGCGTTTCTCTTCTACTTCTGTTTTATAATTTTCCAGCTGCTCTACCAAACCTTGATAGGCTTTTTCTTCTTCTGCTATCTGTTGCTCGGTAAAAACAATGCTTTCTCTGATACCTTTTAACTGGGCATCGGATTTATCCAGAAATTCTTGTAAGCTGTTTTGTTTTTCCTTAAGATATTGCAGACGCTGTACCGCCAGATTTCTGTCGCCTTCCTTGGTGCGTACTTTTTGCTGCAACTCATTAAAAGCATGCTGCATACTTTGCAATGCGCGCTCTTTCTCTACAAAAGCGTCTTTCTCCTCCTGCAATGCGGCTTCCTGGGCCTGCAGCTCAGCTTCCAGTTGTTGTACTTTTTCGCTCTCAACCTCTTGCTGCTCGGTCAGTTCCTTATAAGTAAGATTAAAACCTTCTAGTGCCGCTTTAGCCAACTCAATGCTCACCTCACGATATTCCTTTTTGATTTCGTGATATTTTTCAGCTTTTTTAGCTTGGCTCTCGAGCGCTTTGAGCTGGTTGTTGATTTCGAAAAGTAGGTCTTCGATACGATTCAAATCCTGCTCAGTAGCATCTAACTTTTGTTTAGCCTCTTTTTTTCGGGTTTTATAGATAGAAATACCTGCAGCCTGCTCCAGCATTTTGCGGCGGCTGTTATCCTTATCACGGATCAGATCATCCACCATATCCAATGCTATGATGGCATAGGAATCGGTACTGATCCCTGTGTCCATAAACAGGTTTTGAATATCTCTTAAACGACATTGTACGTCGTTCAGACGGTATTCACTTTCGCCGCTTTTATAAAATTTACGGGTAATACGAACCGTATTAAATTCGGTAGGTAAGAGGTTTTTTGTGTTCTCAAAAGTGAGGCTCACCTCAGCCACACCACTAGCAGAACGGGTTTTGGAGCCGTTGAAGACCAGACTATCGAGGTTTTCACTACGCAAGGCACTAATCTTCTGTTCGCCAATTACCCAACGGATACTATCGACGATATTCGACTTCCCACATCCGTTAGGCCCCACAATACCTGTAACATTCTGGTCAAAATTCACGATGGTCTTATCAGCAAAACTCTTAAAACCTTTTATTTCCAGACTCTTTAATCTCACGGCTTAAAACGTTTTTTAATTGTAAGGGCGAATATATACTATGTAACGGTAGCGATTCATTCGTTTTATACACAGAAAGCATAGGAAGGTTGTGGAAAAATATTTATCCAAACGTTAAAAGTTGATAAACAACAGGTAGCGTTTCTACATTTCCATCTGCTTTTGCTGCAGTTTCCCCTAATATATTATAAAAATCCGCTAGGCTTTCTGCTTTTGCATGGCGATGTAATAGAGGGGTACGCCTACCAGTACTATGAGTAATCCCACCAATGAAGTGGTCGGTTTATAAATCAGCAGTCCTAGCGCCATAGTTCCGGCCATTAATATGTAAATGACAGGAATAACCGGATAACCGAAAGCTTTATAAGGCCTTTCGGCATCGGGACGTTTTTTGCGTAACCTGAATACAGCGATAATTGTAAGAATATAAAACACCAGTGTAATAAATACTACATAATCCAGCAGTATTCCGTACTTGCCACTTAGGCAAAGAATGCTAGCCCAGATGCCCTGAGCCCAGAGTGCCCATTGAGGTACGGCATTTTTATTCAACTGGGCGGCCTGAGGTAAAAATAATTTATCCTGAGCCATCGTATAAAAGACTCTTGCTCCAGTGAGAATCAATCCATTATTACATCCAAATGTAGAAACCATAATCATTACCGCAATAATAGCCGTACCATATACCCCAAAAATGTTAGATGCTGCCGCTGTGGCTACACGATCCTGAAGCGGAAATGCAACATTGGGAGTTGCGGATTCGGTAGGGAAGGCAGCAGCAGCTTCCGATGCTTCAGGAAATAAAGGCAATACAGCAATGTACATTACATTAGTAAGCACATATACAATGGTAACAATTAGGGTTCCCAGAAAAAGACTCAACCCCACGTTACGTTTAGGATTTTTTATTTCACCGGCAATAAAAGTGACGTTTTCCCAGGCCACACTGCTGAATACGGATCCCACCATAGCAGAACTTATCAATCCGATCATTAAGAATATAGAAGCCGGCTCTTTAAATACCGACCAGCCAATCTGACTGCCCGACTCATCCCTTACAGGCTCGGTAAACTTAAAATCAAAACCGGTAGCCCAATTGGCATTCCATATATCGACCTTGGCCGCCATTAGTAGGCCGAATACAATCAATGCAAATAGCGAGAACAATTTAGCAAGCGTAAATATTGACTGAATCAATTTGCCCTCCCGAATACCCCGCGTATTTACATAGGTAAGAAAAATAATCAATGCTATAGATACTAGCTGCGCCGGATATAACTTAAACCAATCTCCTATCTGAAAAATAATATTTTCATCGGCCATAGTAAGCGCTGGAATAAAATAACCGGCAAATTTGCTAAATGCGACTCCTACGGCAGCGATGGTACCCGTCTGTATAACAGAAAAAAAGCTCCATCCGTACAAAAAACCCGTAAACGGATTGTAAGCCTCCTTAAGATACACGTACTGTCCGCCCGCTTTAGGATACATTGCAGATAACTCCCCATATGTTATAGCAGCAAAAACGGTCATGGCACCGGTTAATATCCATAATGCAATCAACCAGCCGGCACTCCCCACATTCCGTACCATGTCGGCTGTTACGATAAAGATTCCGGAACCAATCATGGAACCAGCCACAATCATAGTTCCATCAAAAAGGCTTAGAGACTGTTTGAGTTTTTCTGCAGACATATTGAAGATTTGTTATAACAGACAAGATAAGATGAAATTACTAAAATCAAAATATTTAAGCCGAATTGTAGGTTCAAAATGCTGTATTACGAGACCTAAAAAACTTTCATTTCAATGTAAAAATTTTCCCAGATTTTTTTTGGAAAGTAGATATTTGTTCCCTTATCTTTGCACTCCCGTTTGAGAGCATGGGATCAGACAACGGGAGTTTAGCTCAGTTGGTTCAGAGCATCTGCCTTACAAGCAGAGGGTCGGCGGTTCGAGTCCGTCAACTCCCACTCAAAAAGCAGCTACAATTTGTAGCTGCTTTTTTGTTTATAATCACACCCCCAAACATCTTGTTTCTTTTATCTCCCTCACTGCATTGCCCTTTACTTCCTACGACATTTTTTACAGCGTTTATGATTAACCATCCAAAATGTAACAATAATTGTTACATTTAAAAAATTGCAGTATTTTTATCTCATGAACAATACTCGATTTGCCACAGCGATCCATATTCTTGTTTTGCTCTCAAAACATAAGGAGGAATGGATAGCTTCTGAATGGCTCGCAGGCAGTATTGGTGTAAATCCGGTGGTAGTGAGACGTGAAATAGCCGCACTCAAGAAAGCAGGTCTGGTAGAATCGTTAAAGGGTAAGGACGGAGGTTGCAGACTTGCTAAAAAAGATAAGGCCCTCTTACTGTCGGAAGTATTTACAGCTATAAGCCACACTGACCTATTGGGCAAAAAAAATAAAAACCCCAATCCTCAATGTCCTGTTGGCAAAAATATTAATAAAGAGCTAGACAAACTGTACAATCAAATTGACCAAACAGTTGTCCAATATTTGAAACAATATACATTAAAGGAATTTACCCGGAAATTCGGATAACATTTATATCAAGTATAAAACTTATTAAATATTTACATATGAGCACAGTTGCAGTTATCGGAGCTACAGGATTTGTAGGTTCTAAAGTAGTTACAGAATTAGTAAACAGAGGTTATACAGTAAAAGCCATTGCTAGAGATATTTCAAAACTTCCTCAGCATGAAAAAATTCAGGCGATCAGCGCTGATGTATACGCAGAAGATGATTTAATAGAAAAACTAAAAGGTGCTGATGCCGTAATCAGTACATTTAATGCGGGCTGGGATAACCCTAATCTGTATGATGACTTTCTTAAAGGTTCACGCATTATTGAAAGATCTGTAGAAAAAGCGGGTATTAAAAGACTAATAGTTGTAGGAGGTGCTGGTAGTTTGTATATTGACGGCAAACAAATTGTAGATGGTCCAGATTTTCCTGCAGCTTTTAAACCTGGTGCATTAGCGGCGCGAGATTATCTAAATGAAATTAAAAAAAATACCACACTGGACTGGACCTTCTTCTCTCCTGCTATAGAAATGAATCCCACGACAGCAGGACAAAGAAAAGGCAGTTACCGAACTAATACAGAAAATCCGGTATTTGATGAAAACGGACGCAGTATAATATCAGTGGAAGATGTTGCGGTTGTATTAGTCGATGAATTAGAGAAAGGTCAGTTTATAAGACAACGCTTTACTGCGGCATATTGAAACAGATTTATGAAACGACCTCATGATCATGAGGTCGTTTTTTTATACCTCTTTCAAAAACCGAACTATTTTTTTGCATGAGCATTTACATAGGCTGTCACTTGGTCCACTTCCTCACTATTTAAACGAGCTTTTTTAACCATAGAAGCCAATATTGGACGCAGCTCTTCAAATGTTTTAGAAGCTACTGCCTCATCTTTGGGCTTATGACACTTAGTGCACTGATTATTGAAAATAACACTTCCAGCATTAATCACTTCAGCGTCTTTACTAACATTTTCCGAAGTAGGAATGATTGCATCTGTAGCAGCGGGAGTAGCTTTAGGAGTACAAGCTACCGCGAAAGCAATACCTAGAATGACGAATAGGTGTTTCATAAATCATGGCTTTATTGTATTAATACAAAAAGTGCACCATTTATGAAAATATTACCCATCATTTTAGAATGCTTCGTAGCTGATAGGTTCCTGAACCCGCTTTAAATACCAGATATTTCTTTTCACGCTTTACATACTTTAAGGGCACATTACTGGTTATCAGCTCCTTTACATGTTGCGCATATTGAGCATGGCAAGGCAGATAAATCAACGCCGTTGTATTGACAGGAACAGAAACTTTTAAAATAAAATCATTACGCTCTTTTTTCCAATCACAAATAATTCTTCCATAAGGGCTGTCATAATAGCCTTTAGCATAATTCAAATCATCAGCAATAAAAGGCTTTATACTAAAACTCCTAAAGGCCGGTTCAGAAGCATTAATTCCCAAAATAGAGCGATAAAACCATTCCGTAACGGAACCAAACATAGGGTGGTTTTGTGAGTATACATTATCGGAATACTTCCAGGTTTCCCATATAGTAGTTGCCCCTTTTTCAATCATATGCCCCCAACCTGGATAGTCTTTTTGATTGACGATAGTGTAAGCTAATTCCTGTTCATTTTCCCTGCGCATTACATCAAACATCATTTTCGTAGCAAAAATGCCTGTATGCACATGATTTTGTTTTTTTTCAAAAGCCTCCTTCATTCTATCCCTAATCTGATTTTTTTCATCTGTATTAATGATATCGTACCATAGTGGGAAAATCTGTGCAGCCTGTGTACCATTATCAAACACACCATCTCCTTTATAAAATTTATGCAGAATGGCTTCTTTAATTTGTGCACACAGCCGGGCATATCTTTCTGTATCTGTATTTTTATCTAATAAGCGGGAAAAACGTTCCATCAACATAGCATGATGGTAATAAAATAAAGAAGCTGTGAGGGCTTCCGGTTTTTCTTCCAGAGATTCATGATCGCTGATATCCTCGTCATACAAAAAATCGCGAGCATTTTTTTCTAGAAAAGCAATCTGTTTTTGTAAAGAAGCGTAATGTTTTTCAATTACTCTTTTATCCCCATAAAATTCATACAGTTTCTCTACAAGATAGGGATATCCGAGTTGCCAGCCTAAAGGCCCTGATTGATCTCCCGGCCCTTTATCATGTAAGCCTACAAAAGGAGCCGTTTCGGGTATACCCCCTAAAGGGCGTTGATCGTCCTCAAAATCCTGCAATACTTTTCGGTAAAAATTATGCATATCAAAATTGTAGCAGAAAGACTCTAGTGTACAAAACAGATCTCCACCATAACCAAATTTTTCTCTTCCTGCACAATCAGACTGTACACTGAAAATGTTGCTTTTGAAAGTACGCAGTACATTTTCTTGTATCTTATTAAATAAGTCATTTGAACATTCAAACGCACCGCTAACAGATACGTCGGCATGCATAACCAGTCCGCTAATATCGTCAGGAGTAGGAACTCCAGGCCATCCCTTTATTTCTACATATCGAAATACATGAAACGTAAATCTTGGACTCCATACCTCAATGTCATTTCCTGCAGCAATATAACAGTCTTGTTGCCAAGCTATAGGGGGAGCGCCTGGTCCTCCGTTTCCTTTTTTGATCTGTCCTGCCACCGTCGTCATACCATTCAACTGTCCATCGTTATACACATCCTCGCCGTAACGTAGCGATATACGGGTTCCGCGCGGCGCATTTACTTTGATTTGAGCGACACCTGCAAAGTTTTCTCCCATATCTGCAACATATACTCCTTTTGATACCTCATTAATGGCAACGGGTTTAACAATTCTTTTTACTCTAACTTGGGGCTGTAGGTCAGCCACTAGTTTGCCTTTAGGGCCCTCAACAACCATAGCCTGTTTGCCATTGTGCATTTCAGTATCAGAGAGCCATTGGGTAACATTGCGTGCATCATAAGTCTCTCCTAGGTATACATTATTCTTTATCACAGCCCCCTCCTGATATTGCCAGCTATGATCTGTAATAATCTCACTTATCGTACCGTCTACATACATTATCCGTAACTGAGCTATTACAGAAGGGCGACCTGTTGTTAATGCATCGCGAAGATTGTATTTGCCCCAGAAACGCATCGGTAGTGGATTATACCAGCCGTTGCCCACTTGCACACCTATGATATTTTTACCGGAGCTTACTAACGCTGTTACATCATAGGTTCTATACAAGATGCGCTTATCAAAGTTGGTCCAACCGGGCGTTAGTGCATCATCACTTATTTTTTTACCATTGAGATACGCTTCGTAATATCCGGCACCGGTGATATATAGACGTGCAGAGCGAATCTGTTTATCTGTTGTAAACACTTTCTTGAATACCGGCATGGGGTCTTCCTTGTAAAAATCTTCATCCTTTTCCGGGATCTTTTTACCATCATTTATCCAGTGCGCCTTCCAATCAGTGGCATGAAGCATTGCCGTTTCGAACCAAGTAATATCACTCCATCCAGATGCCAACCCCTTTTCATCATACACTCTAACACGCCAATAATATCTGGAAAAAGAAGTCAGGGTGCGGCCTTGATAAACAATACCAATACTTTGCCGAGATTTTATTTTTCCTGAACGCCACATATCAGCCTTCCCTTGATTAATTAATTGTAGGGATGATGCCACCTCTATTTCGTAAGCTGATTGCGATTTATTGTATTGATCACTTTCCAATTTCCAGCCAAGTACGGGCTGCGGGACATCGATTCCCAAAGGAGTAATCACATACTCGCAATGTAGCGCGGTGACCCTTAAGGACTGACCTAATAAAATAAAACTCTGTAGTAACAGGCAAGCAATCGTAATATAACGCACAACTAATATTTTTGAATACCCATATAAGTGACAAAATTAGGCATCACACTTATATCGGCTGCGTTATTATTAAGATATTGTTTTGAGACTTTCACGTACTGCCTCTATCGTTTTATCCAGATCTTCGTAGCTCAATGCATTATTAAGGAACCAGCTTTCAAAAGCAGAAGGCGGTAGATAAACACCCCGCTGCAACATAGCGTGGAAAAACTTTTTAAACAACTCAATATCACATGCTGCCGCACTTGCAAAATCGGTAACAGGCTTATTGCTAAAATGGACACTAATCATACTACCAAAATGATTAATAGTATAAGGGTGCCCCCATTCGCTCAAAACTTTGTCTAACCCATCTTTTAGATATTTTGTTTTGGTATCTAATTCCTGTAACAGAGAGGGATGGTTTTTAAGCTCAGATAACAAAGTATACCCGGCGATCATTGCTATAGGATTTCCACTTAATGTGCCTGCCTGATATACATTACCTAAGGGCGCAACCACTTCCATTATTTCTCTTTTTCCACCGAAAGCACCTACTGGCATACCCGCACCAATTACTTTACCATATGTTACCAAATCGGCATTAATACCTAATCTTTCCTGTGCACCACCTAAAGCTAAGCGAAAACCGGTCATTACTTCATCAAAAATCAACACAATCTTTTCTTCATCACAAATCTGACGCAATCCTTCCAAAAAGCCCGGCTGAGGCAAAATACAGCCCATATTGCCTGCCACTGGCTCAACAATAATTGCGGCAATTTCATTAGGATGTTCTGCAACCAGACGCTTTACTGCTTCGAGGTCGTTATAAGCGCAGGTTAACGTATCGTTTGCTATGGCGGAAGTAACACCCGGCACTGTTTGTATATTGAAAGTTGCTACACCACTACCCGCTTTCACCAGAAAAGAATCGGCATGGCCGTGATAACATCCTTCGAATTTAATAAACTTGTTTCTGCCTGTATAACCTCTAGCCACTCGCAGTGCACTCATACACGCCTCAGTACCGCTACTTACCATACGAATCAAATCCACATTTGGCACCAGTGATTTTATCAGCTCTGCCATTTTTATTTCAAGCTCCGTAGGTGCACCATATGAGGTGGAGTATGTGGCTTGCTCCTGAATAGCTTTTACAACTGACTCATAAGCATGCCCTAAAATAAGCGGGCCCCAAGAAGCGATATAATCGATATACTGATTGCCATCTTCATCATACAAATAAGCGCCCTTGGCTTTTTTTATAAATAATGGTGTGCCTCCTACACTTTTAAAAGCACGTACCGGAGAGTTAACGCCTCCGGGTATAGAATGCTGTGCTCTTTCAAACAAAGCCTTACTTGTCTCGTAACTATACATATCAATGTTCTTTTTACAATTATAAAATCAGCTAGTTTGCAATTTCTTTACCAAACTCCTCGTATTTTCTTTTCATCATGTTCAGCAACTCATTAAAATCAACCTTCAACTTACCGGCGGCTATGTTTATGGGCGTTTTTAGCGTTGTATAATTCAACTCCAGCATTTTTCTTTTCAAAGAATGCCGTTCTTCGGCTATATACTTTTCGGGTTCTTTTATGCTTATCACTATAAAGTTTTCTCCTGAGGCTTGCACATGCTTGATTTCTGTTACATCTCTCCAAAGCACTTTTGCAAACATTACGCCAAGCGAGTTATCGACAAAACCGTTATTATCGATTATCAATCCTGGTTTTTTATTAAATACCTTTTGTGCCAAAATAGCGGTAATAATCGTAAATAAAAAAGTGCCGATAAAGCCGGTTATCTTTACAAAACCATACTTCGTTCCTTTCACAAACAGTTGTGGCTGCACAACCATTATAACAAAGAGCAATAGTAATAACGAAAATAAAATCAGCTGTTTTGCTGCTTTAGATTTGTTAATGGGTATTTCAATAATCATATACTTAGTTTATACCGTCATTGAAAATATTCTGGTTTCGGGTTGTTTTCTAAGTAACCTCAGATCAAATGCCATAGCAACATTCCGCACAAATCCTCTTCCTGCTTCTGTAACTTTTAATCCATCTTTCTTCAACGTTACTAGTCCATCCTGCTGCATTTCTTGAAGGCGGTTCACAATCTGGGGAATTTCGGGTAGCTGCATTGCTTTTTCCTTCCAAGATGTTTCCAGATTGCACATGATATTTAAGATATGCCTACGTACTACAAGATCTTCCTCGCTTAAAATATGGCCTCGAAATACGGGCAATCTACCCTCCTTTACGCGAGCTGTATAAGCTTCCACAGACTTATCATTCTGCGCAAATGCATACCAACTATCACTAATAGCAGACATGCCCAACCCAATCATCACCTGAGTGTATGATGAGGAATAGCCCATGAAATTGCGATGGAGCGTTTTGTTTTGAATAGCCTTATACAAGCTATCGCTAGGCAAAGCAAAATGATCCATTCCTATTTCCACATATCCTTTCTCTTCTAGTAAATTCTTTCCTCGCTCGTACAAAGCACGCTTTAATTCTGCCGAAGGAAGATCGTTCTCGCCAAATCCTCGTTGTCCCACTCCCTTAATCCAAGGCACATGAGCATACGAGTAAAATGCAATTCGGTCGGGTTGAAGCAGCTTAGTCTTTTCAATCGTGTTCTTCATGCTTTCCCAAGTCTGATGTGGTAATCCAAACACCAGATCATGACTAATACTTTCATAACCGATATTCCTAGCTGCCTCGGTGACTTCTTTTACTTTTTTAAAAGGTTGAATACGATGAATAGTTTTTTGCACGCGGGGATCATAATCCTGCACACCAAAACTCACTCGGCGAAATCCCAATTCGTACAACGCTTTTAGATGTTGTTGAGTAGTATTATTAGGATGCCCCTCGAAACTAAATTCGGGCTGAGCTGCAATATCTGCCGATGCAAAGAGAGATTCGATAAGTCTTTTTAAATTTTCGGGACTAAAAAATGTAGGAGTACCTCCGCCTAAGTGCAGCTCTTTTATTTGAGGACGACTACCTAATACATCGCAATACATTTGCCATTCCTTTAGCAATGTATCGATATAAGGCGCCTCAACATTATGTTGCTTGGTAATACGCTTATGACAGGCACAGAATGTACAAAGACTCTCACAAAAAGGTAGATGGATGTAAACACTAATGCCTGAGTTATTATTAGTTTCGGCAAAACTTCTTTGTAAAGTATCTATCCATTTATCAACAGTAAACAAATCCGTATCCCAATATGGAACAGTAGGATAACTGGTATATCGAGGCCCCGGGATATTGTATTTATTGATAAGATGAGCGTCCATAATTCATTAGCGCATATATTCAATATACAAAGCCGTAGCTGTACAGCTCATTATAAATTTTCTGACAACAATTTCACTGCATCCTTGGCAAAATAAGTAGCAATCAAATCTGCGCCAGCGCGCTTAATGGCAGTGAGGCTTTCGATAATTGCTTTATTTTCATCCACCCAACCTCGAGCTGCGGCTGCTTTAATCATTGCGTATTCGCCGCTCACATGATAAGCCGAAACAGGAATGGTCACAGCATTTTTCACTTCGCGAATGATATCTAGGTAAGCCATAGCCGGCTTTACCATCACAATATCTGCCCCTTGTTCTACATCTTGCAGGGTTTCGTTGATAGCTTCAATACGGTTGGCATAGTTCATTTGATATGTTTTCTTATCGCCAAATCCGGGAGCGCTATCTAACGCATCTCTGAATGGTCCATAGAAACAGCTGGCATATTTTGCACTATAGCTCATGATACCGACATCCGTATAGCCATTTTCTTCCAATGCTTTCCTGAAAGCGCCAATACGACCATCCATCATATCGCTGGGTGCAATAAAATCTGCTCCGGCCTCGGCATGTGAAAGACTCATGAGTGTTAATGCTTCTACAGTTTGATCATTTAGAATAACACCCTTCTCCATATCTACAATACCATCATGCCCATAAATAGAATAAGGGTCCAATGCCACATCAGTCATCACCAACATTTCCGGAACAGTATCTTTAATGGCTTTAATAGAACGTTGCATGAGACCATCAGGATTCCAAGCTTCTTTACCTGTATTATCCTTAACCTCATCTTTGGCCTTTACAAACAATAACACACACTTAATTCCTAGCTTCCATAATTCCTTAACCTCCTGAATAGTAAGATCGAGACTATACCGATAATAACCCGGCATAGATGGAATTTCTGTTTTTATATTTTCACCTTCATCAATGAATAAGGGAACAATAAAATCATTGGGTGTTAATACTGTTTCAGCAACTAGGCTTCTGATAGCTGCTGATTTACGGAGTATTCTATTGCGTCTTTGAAGATACATTTTATGTAAGTATTTTATTTTTCAAATGATAGATGTTTCATTACGCAGCACATTAAACCCAGTCTTTCGGATGGCGACAAGCATCTAGCAGTTTTGCTTCTTCACTGCCCGGTTCCGGCTGATGATTGTAAATAAATTTCACGGTGGGCGGCAGGCTCATCAAAATACTTTCTGTACGACCATTCGTCTTTAACCCAAATACTGTTCCTCTATCATGTAGTAAATTAAACTCTACATACCGACCGCGTCTAATTTCCTGCCATGTTTTATGTGCTGTGGTGTAAGGTGTATTTTTCCTTTTCTTCACAATAGGCAGATAGGCCTCTAGAAATGCACGGGCGTTTGCCTGCTGAAAATCGAACAAACGTTCCGCTTCTGCTTCATCTTTCATTCGCAGATGATCATAAAACACACCGCCTAATCCACGCATCTCATTATCACGATGCTTATTACTAAAATACTCGTCGCATTGTTGCTTGTACTTCGGATACAAATCTTCACCAAAAGGTTCTATAGCATTTTTAAAAGCACCATGAAAATGGCAGATGTCTTCCTCAAACAAATAGTAAGGCGTGATATCAGCACCACCTCCAAACCAGCGATCTATTATTTTTCCATCCTTATCGGTTAGTTCAAAATAGCGCCAGTTAGCATGTACTGCAGGTACAAAAGGATTTTGTGTATGCAATACTAAACTGAGACCACAGGCAAACCACTCACCATCCTCAACAGCGGCAGGCAGATTTAAGACCTGCTTCATTTTTTCACTCAAGCTTCCGTATACTGCTGAAATATTCACTCCGGCTTTTTCAAAAACATTGCCATTCTCCATAATGCGAGATATGCCTCCACCGCCTTTTCCTTCATCACGATCCCATTTATCGGCCTTAAATTTGGCCGCTCCATCTTCCTGTTCCAGTGCATCACAAATTGTCTGCTGAAGACCGTATATGTATTGCACCCATCTCTCTCTAAATGTTTCGTGTTTCATTTTCTGTAATTTGTTGCGATACCTATACTTTTTACTGAAAGCAATATTCCTTTACGGTGTTCACAAAAGCTTTGGCATGCTCTACCGGTATATTCGGCAAAATACCATGCCCCAAATTGGCGATATGTTTACCAGGTCCAAAAGCCTGTAACATCTGTTTTACCTCTTTCTCTATTACAGGTATAGGTGAAAGCAGTTTAGCAGGATCAAAATTCCCCTGCAATGCGACATTATTACCCGCCAGTTGTCGTGCCATTTGCGGCTCAATACACCAATCGATACCCAATCCATGTGCACCGGCAGCAGCCATTTCGGGCAAAGAACTCCATGCACCTTTGGCAAAAATGATAACAGGCACTTCATCATTCACCGCCGCCACAATCTGTCTGATATATTGCAATGAGAAAATTTCAAAATCTTTTTTACTTAATAATCCGCCCCAGCTATCAAAGACCTGCACCACATCAGCACCTGCTGCAATTTGACCTTTCAAATAAGCGATAGTGGTATCCGTAATCATTTGCAATAACTGATGCGCCAGCTCAGGCTGCTGATAACAGAACCCCTTAGCTTCATCAAAAGTTTTACTTCCCTTTCCTTGAACCATATAGCAAAGCAAGGTCCACGGAGCTCCTGCAAAACCAATCAAAGGAACGCGTCCATTCAATTCTTTTTTAATTAGCTTAATGGCATCAAACACATAATGTAGACGATCGTGAACATCAGGTACACAAATCCTGTTTAAATCTTGTGTAGTTTTGATTGGTTGTGGTAATAACGGACCAAGCTTTTCAATCAACTGCACTTCCATACCCATGGCCTCAGGTACTACCAGAATATCTGAGAATAATATGGCTGCATCTACACCCACAATATCCACCGGCTGCAGTGTAATTTCGCAGGCTAATTCCGGGGTTTTACATCTTTCAAAAAAAGAGTATTTTTCACGCAACTGAATATACTCGGGCAAATATCTCCCGGCCTGACGCATCATCCACACTGGAGTACGTTCGGTTTGCTCGCCTAATAAGGTTCTTACTAATAAATCATTTTTCAAATTACTGTCTCTTCTCATTATCCGTTTATTTTTTCAAGCATCGCACGGATCTCCGGTTTTTCTGCGATGATAATATTTTCCTTACAATATTTCGACAAAGCCTGAGCGGTTGTGGAGCCTATACAATAGTACTTCTGACCAGGCTGCGGAGTGTTCAGTGAAAAATAGCTTTCCACACCGGATGGACTGTAAAACATGATAGCTTCGTACTGCTTGTGCAGTTTTTGAGGAACAGCGATATTTTCATAACAGATGATCTCCGAAAAGCGAAGCTCATTTTGCTGTAAGAATCGCGGAATAGTGGGCAGTCTTTTATCCCCGCAAAAAAAGTAATAGTGTGCTTCTCGATCGATTTCAATCAACTTAATCAACTCTTTTGCATACGGGGCCGTGGCACGAATATTCAGGGTAGTCTTACGTACAGTATCTGCTGTCACTCCCTCAATGCAATAGGTTTTATTATACAAGTTTTTTATCAGTTCCATCACAGCATGTACAGCATGCTGACTGGTAAATACGAAAATATCTCGGGAATTAAGATCCCCTAGTTGTTGTACAATATCCGAAGTTGAACGATGGCGTATCTCAATAAAAGGAATGCAGTCTATTCGTATTCCTTTTGCTTGAGCATCCTGCAACAATACAGGTTCCAGCATTCTTGTGCTTAATACATCCATCAATGCTTTTCCAATTTTGTGAAGCACCTACAATAATATTCCTATGCAGATTCGTTTCCTAAATACCCCTACAACTAATCCAAAACTATACTTAATGCGGATTATCAGATAGCTTGTTCACTATGTTACTACCGCCATATTTTAATAATTCCGTAGCCGCAATAGTTCCTGCTTGTGTTGCCTCTTGCAAACTAAAGATCTTTTCTACTTCAACTTTTTCTTTACCGTCAGGTGTAACAATATTGCCTTTAAAAAGTATTTTATCTTCCTTCATTTGTGCCAACGCACTGATAGGAGTAGAACATCCCCCCATTAATGCAGTTAAAAAATCACGCTCTGCCTTTACACAAACAGCAGTAGGCACATCGTTAAGGGGAGCACAAGCTTCCAATGCGTAATTATTATCTGCTTGGCTAACTACCATAATAGCACCTTGTGCAGGGGCGGGTAGCATCCAGTCCAGGTCCAAACTCTCTTCTGGCCGAAGACTAATGCGTTCCAAACCTGCAGCAGCAAATATAGCCCCATGCCATTGGCTTTGGGCTACTTTTTGCAAACGTGTATTGACATTGCCGCGCAGATTTTCTATAGTAGTATTGGGATAACGGTGGAGCCATTGTGCTTTACGACGAATACTGCTGGTAGCAATGATAAAAGCTTCTTCGGAAGGAGTGCCTGCTTTCAATATGCGGATAGTATCCTCGCTCAGCCTACCAGCATGTACCAATATATCCCTATGGCTGGCTCTTTTCAATACAGCAGCCTGTACAATCCCCTGAGGTAATTGCACCGGAACATCCTTCATGCTATGAACAGCAATGTCGATTTTATTGTTCAGTAATGCAATATCGAGGCTGCGCGTGAATACGCCCTGTACCCCCATAGCGTACAAAGGGGTGGTCAGGTCTATATCGCCTTCGCTTTTAATATAAACCAGCTCGGCTTTATGGCCATTCTGTTCCAGTAAACGTTTAACGAGTGAGGCCTGCCATACGGCCAACTGACTATCGCGTGTTCCTATTCGGATATGATTGGTTTGCATCAGGACATTTGCAGGTAATCATTAATCAAATTGATAAACTGGCAGCCCTTATCATTTTTGGTCTTAAGGTTAACGGCTAGCTTTTTAACTGCTTTTTGCGCTCTTTCAGTTTGCTGCTTTAATAAAGCGTCTTTAGCAAACTCACAGGTATGCAATTGTAAACGATCCAATTCCTGTAACTTACTCTTCCAAGTTTTTAAATGGAGTACATACCTGTAATCTTTTAGCCACTGCCAGAACTCTTGGGTGTAGTACTCAATGATTGCTTCGGCCTTAGGCACTTCTGCTCGGCGGCGCGCCAGGGTTTTGTCCAATATTTCGGTGGAAATTTCATCCACATCAATTACACGCTTACCCTTAATCTGCTTTACGGCGGGATGTACATTAGCCGGTACAGAAAGATCCAGAATCAGCTGCTCCTCCCCTTCTGCAAAATGTTGGGGTAAGATAGTAGGCTCGTTGGCATTCGTACATACAATCACCACATCCGACTGACGGATGGCTTCCTGTTTTTTATCGTATCCCAGAAAATGAATGCCACAGGATGCTGCCAAAGCCGAGGCGGTCTCATCGGTTCTGTTCATCACAGTTACCGTTACACCCGGAAAATAAGTAATCAGATTTCTGCACACATTGGCACCAAATTTTCCGGCGCCTATCACCAGTATTTTTTTAGAATTAATATGTGTAATCGCCTGCAGTAATTCGATAGCCGCAAAAGAAACAGAAACCGTACCATTACTCAGCTCGGTATCAGTCTTAATTTTTTTAGAAGCCTGAAACACAAAATTGAGTGTACGGTCCATCACAGGGCCAATCACGCCATGGGCTTTAGCCAGATCTACGGATTTTTTAATCTGACCGAGAATCTCATAATCACCCAGAATCTGCGAATCCAGTCCTGACGCTACACGAAAAAGATGCTGCAACGCATGATTGCCGTTTTTCAAATAAGCATATTCGAAAAACGTTTTTTCGTCGGCCTTACAATGTTTCAGTAACAGATGTACTAACTGCATCACCGACTCGGCAAAACCGTAAATTTCTGTACGATTACATGTAGATAAAACGAAAACACTTTTGATTCCTGCAGCTTTAGCATCTTTGGCAAGCTGGGCGAATCCTTCGTTGTTGATGGAAAATAGACCACGTGTCGCAACATCAGCTTTAAGATAGTTGATGCCCGCTACACAAAACCTATCAAGCACCTGTTTTGAAATATGAAATTCTTCCGCAGACATGTGAGTGGTGCAAAAGTATAGAAGCTTCTTTATTCCATCGTCATAATATTGTCATGTAGAAGTCATAATCATCAATATCATCGTTTTTCCTGACCAAGATCATGAAATTCCCAATCACCAAGGAGAAAGAACAATTTAGTACCTTCGCAAAAATTATTACACTATGCAATGAAACCTTGGCTGTCCTGCGCCTCGTATGTCATCATATTATTATTGAGCCGTATATTTTTATGGCCAAATGCTTCCCGATGACATCATCACCCATAAGAAAGAGTTATAAAAGGATATCCGGTTGCATAAGCACATTTAGCCAATAATGAAAAGAGGAATTATTTTACTAAACTTAGGTTCTCCAGACTCTACAAGTAGAAAAGACGTAAAAGTATATCTGGATGAGTTTTTGATGGATAAACGCGTAATCGACAAGCCTTATTTGCTTCGCTTATTGCTGGTACGGGGTATTATCACTCCCATCAGAGCAGGCAGATCGGCAAAAGCCTATCAATCCATATGGTGGAAAGAAGGCTCACCACTCATTGTACTTACGCGTCGCTTAAAAGAAGCTCTGGAGCCCAAGACTACATATCCCATAGAAATTGCTATGCGTTACGGTAAGCCACATCCTAAAACTGCTTACGACAATTTGCTGGCAACAAATCCGGATCTGGAAGAAGTGATCATTGTGCCGCTATACCCTCACTATGCCATGAGTAGCTGGGAAACAGCTGTGGAGTATATGCGAACCATTCATGCTAAATATCGCTATAGTTTTAAGTTGAAAACAGTTCCTCCATTCTACAATCACCCTGCTTATATTCATGCATTGGCGCAAAGTATCCAACCTTATCTGAGCGACGAATACGATCAGTTGCTTTTCAGCTATCACGGTATTCCGGTATCACATATATACAAAACCGGTAAACAGGGTGTACAACATGATCTTGAAGATCCTGAAAAATGTTGCGACGACCCGGAATCGCATCTTACCTGTTATCGTCATCATGTATTAGAAACCTCGAAACTCACAGCTCAAGCACTCGGTCTCAGCCGCGATAAATGGGCCGTAGCTTTTCAGAGCCGCTTGGGGCGTGATCCCTGGCTGTTGCCCAGTACCCAAGAGAGATTGGAGGAACTACCCAAAGAAGGAGTAAAAAAGCTGAAAATCGTATGCCCTTCGTTTATATCAGACTGTTTGGAAACACTGGAAGAAATAGAACAAGAAGGCAAGGAGGAGTTTCTGGAAAGTGGCGGAGAAAAATACGACTATATCCCCTGTTTGAACACAAACGAGCTGTGGGTAACCACTTTGTTACAGCTCATAGAAGAAGCGATTGAACGCCCGTTCGAAAATGTGATAAAATAGTGTAATTTACCCGTCCATAAATTGCTATTGCAGGATGTCTAGTGCCTATTTATACCTCAAAGCCCTACATATCATTTTTGTGGTAACTTGGTTTGCCGGACTTTTTTATATGCCGCGGCTACTTATTTATAATGTAGAAGCCAATACACAGCCTGTAGCAGTCCGAACTGTACTGCAAACACAGTTTGGCATCATGATGAAAAGACTTTGGTATGGTATTACCTGGCCCTCGGCTATTCTCACTTTGCTATTGGGATTGACCGTTTTATTTAAAGGTGGTTGGTTTCATCTGCTTTTTAAATCGGAGGGCATATGGCTGACGCTAAAATTATGCCTCGTACTTTTTCTCTACGCTTATCACATTGCCACTCATGTTATATTTAAACAACAACTAAAGGGTGTTTTTAAACTGAACTCCCAGCAATTACGCATGTGGAATGAGCTAGCCACTATTTTTCTAATATGCATCGTAATGCTGGTCGTAGTGAAACAAGGCATCAGCCTGTTCTGGGGACTGGTAGGAACCGCACTACTGGTAATTGCATTAATGCTGGCCATTAAAATCTACAAGCGCATTCGTAATAAATCCGCACAATAAATTACTCACAACGGGCGCACCCTCATAGTTACTCATATCAACCCACATATATTACTACCATATTTTAGAATATTCTTAATTTTAAGAATATAAACAAAATCTTATAACTATGAGTAAAAAACTTTTCGCCGAGGTATTCGGCACATTTTGGCTCGTATTTGGGGGATGCGGTAGCGCTGTATTTGCTGCTGGTGTACCCGACATCGGTATCGGATTGCTTGGCGTATCACTTGCCTTTGGCTTAACGGTGCTAACTATGGCTTATGCTGTAGGCCACATTTCCGGAGGACACTTCAACCCCGCCGTATCGTTTGGATTGCTTGCCGGTGGCAGGTTTTCTGCAAAAGAACTGCTACCTTACATTATTGCCCAACTGGTTGGGGCCATCCTTGCAGCTGGTGCTCTGTACATCATTTTAAACGGGGCGGGAGCTTTTTCAAAAGAAGGGCCGGGAGCATTTGCAACCAATTTTTATGACATGCCTGGCTATCACGGCAGAAGTTATTCCCTTGGGGCTGCCTTCCTTGCCGAGTTTTTGTTAACGGCGTTTTTCCTTATTATCATTTTGGGAGCTACAGATAAATGGGCTAATGGCAAATTTGCAGGTATTGCCATAGGCCTAGCTTTAACACTAATCCATCTTATTTCCATTCCTATTACCAATACATCGGTAAATCCCGCTCGTTCTACCTCACAAGCTTTGTTTGTGGGAGGTACAGCACTGTCACAACTTTGGCTGTTTTGGGTAGCGCCGATCCTAGGAGGTATTGTAGGAGGATTAATTTATAAGTATCTGTTACAACGTTCCGATACCGAAGCAAACAGTTAATTAATCACATCTCCTATCCATTGCCAATAAAAAATCCCGTATGTAAGAAATACGGGATTTTTCTTGTACCTATTATCTTCGTGTTATCTAACCTTATAAATAAAATCGTTGTTGTTAAATTGTTTAGCCACCTCGCGCAAATCGTAAGCGATGCTCGCATCTACCATTTGATCCCCCAGTTGCAAAACGAATCCCCCAATAATACTTGGGTCTACCTTTTCTTCTAACTCCACATTTTCGATATTGGCAACTTTCTTTACCTGCGCAACAATATTCTCCTTCACACTATCACTTACAGGAACTGCAGTAGTTAAAGTTACAGTATTTATATTCTTATGAGCTTTATACTGATTGACAAATTCACCTAGAATTTCAGGTAAAACCGCTTCACGAGCTTTAGATATTAGCAGTCTTATAAATCCTTGTGTAATCGGATTCACCTTACCATCGGTAATAGCAGCTACAATTTTTTGCTTTTTATCAGCTTTAATGATAGGGCTACGCAATAGGCTCACAAAATCAGGATTGCTTTTGCAAATAGCCTTCAGCCATTGCACATCCTGAAATACCTCTTCGAGCTGTCCCTTCTCTACAGCAATCTCCAATAAAGCCTTCGCGTATCTGTATGCTAAACGTGGATTAAGCATTTTTATTTAATATTTTCAATGAATCTTTTGAAGAATGGATACTAGTTCAGCTTAATGCTTTCCACTAGTCCGTTGATGTGCTCTTCTTGCTTGTTCTGTTCGCTCAACTCTTTTCTTAACACTTTTTCGCTCACTTCAATCACGAGTTTACCTACTTCGTTTTTCACATCAGTAAGAGCCGCCATTTTCTGAGCATTGATAGCCTGTTGGGCATCTGCAATAATTTTTGCAGCCTCAGCCTTAGCCTGTTCCTTAGCTTCGTTGATGATTTTCTCTTTGGTTTCGCGAGCTTCTTTCAACAGCTGAGCTCTTTCTTCGCGCGCTTTAGCCAGCAAAGCTTCGTTTTCGCTTTGCATTTGTGCCATTTCGGCTTTTACTTTCTCAGCAGAGGCAATGGCATTGGCAATGTTTTGTTCGCGATCATTCAGTGATTTCAGAATGGGCTTCCAGGCAAATTTTTTAAGAATCAAAAACACTACGATGAAGGCTACCAAAGCCCATACAAAATAGCCTAGATTGGGAGTAAGCAATTCCATATACTAATTTCTGTTTTAAAAGTTCGTGAGGGTTACCACGAACAAAAAGTTGATGTATATATACGCTGCAACTAGGGATTACAGCTGTAATTCATAAATTCTTTAAAAATACCGCACCCGCCGCCCTGTGCTTAAGGTGCAGTAATTTTTTGGGTGAAATGATTACTTCAACACTGCCAATAAACCTGCGATTACCGCAAACAGGGCAACACCCTCGATAAAGGCAGCAGTCAGGATCATAGCACCACGAATGTCGTTAGCAGCTTCTGGCTGACGAGCGATACCTTCGGTAGCACCTTTACCGATTTGACCGATACCGATACCTGCACCGATGGCAGCTAAGCCAGCACCTACGGCACCACCAAAGTGAGACCAGCTTCCGCTTACTTCCAACAAAGTGTTTAATAAATCCATGATTCTTTGATTTTATATATGATTAAAAATTAAAAACGCATTAATGATGATCGTGCCCCTCTTCATCATGATGATGGTCACCAATTGCTCCTCCTATAAACACAGCAGTCAGATTGGTGAAAATATAGGCCTGAATGAACGCTACCAAAATTTCAATCAGGTAAATAAACACTGCAAAGGCAATGGATACCGGAGTGAAAGCAACTCCGGCCACTTTGCTCATTTCAGTAAAGATAAATATCAGACTGATAAAGCTCAGAATAATAATGTGCCCTGCAGTCATGTTCGCAAAAAGACGGACAATCAACGCAAAGGGTTTAGTAAATACTCCAAGCAATTCCACAGGCATCATTAAAAACTTCACCGGAAGTGGTACACCAGGGAACCAGAAAATGTGCTGCCAGTAATGCTTGTTAGTACTAAACAGAATCACAAAGAAGGAAATGATACCCAACATTGCAGTAAAGGCAATGTTTCCGGTAACGTTGGCTGCTCCCGGCAACAAGCCGAATATATTGTTGATTAAAATAAAGAAGAAAACGGTGAGCAGATAAGGCAAATATTTCTGGTATTTGGTCCCCAGATTGGCCTTAGCAATATCATCTCTTACAAAAGTAATTACCGGCTCAATAGCATTTTGAAGACCTTTGGGTGCAGAGTTCACGCCTTGTCCCTTCGCATATTTTTTAGCCATTGAAGTCAGCAACCACACCAGTACGATCAGGGCTATAATCATTTGCACCACGTTCTTGGTCATGGAGAAATCGTACACCTTAACAGATTCGTCAATATTGCCATTAGCATCTACTGCTACAATCTTTCCATGGTCGATTTTGTAGCCATTGTGAGCGTGCGTTCCGTGATGAAAAGCTGATGACATAAACATGCTTAGCCCACGCTGCGGAGAGTATACGATTACAGGCAATGGAAGTGTTCCATGAAATTCTGAACCGTCAGCTTTTTTGATTGTGAAAAAATGCCATTCATGAGCATCGGCAATGTGATGCAGAATTGCCTCACCGGGATTAAACTTCTCTTCGCCTCCAGCGGCTCCATGTTCGGCTGCTGCCTCTGCAGAAACCTCTTCACTCGCAAAAGCCACATTTTGACCGAATACAAAAAAAAGGCTGAAAGCCGCTACTATAAAGCATTTGAAGCCATTTAATCCCATATTCTGCTAAATTTTGGCGCAAAGATAAGGGGAGTATGGGAAAGTTGATGAGTTTAACGGTCGAAAATGTTCAAAACTTTCATCCAACTGCATAAAAGTAGTCATCAAAACAGGAAATCATCCTAAAATCATGAGATTATTCTCCTATATCTCCCAATGAGACGAAAATATAATAAAAAAATAAAATATCATATTTATTATTTTATCCGATCCGGATTTTTCTTGATAAAATCTTCCCAGCCTTTAAAGCCAGCAACTTGCGGAATGGGGGATGAATACTGATAAAAATGACAAACTGCAACGGCTAGCGCATCTGTAGCATCAAAATATTGAGGAAGTTCCTCGATGGAAAGCATTTGCTGTAGCATTTTCCATACCTGCTCCTTACTGGCATTACCGTTTCCGGTAACGGCTTGCTTTACTTTACGAGGAGAATACTCGGTAATAGGAAGATTGCTGTGCATGGCTGCAGCAATCGCTACCCCCTGTGCTCGTCCCAACTTTAGCATGCTTTGCACATTTTTGCCAAAAAAGGGCGCTTCGATGGCAAATTCATGAGGTTTATAAAGAGCAATCAGCTCCCGCACTTTTTCGTAAATGAGATGCAAACGCTCATAGTTATTCTTATTGGAGGATAAGCGCAGCGCGTGCATTTCGCACAAGCGTATCTTTTTTTGGGAACACTCAATCACACTATACCCCATAATGAGGGTACCGGGGTCGATGCCTAATATTATTTTATTCGATTGTTGCAAACAGGTATTATTTTTACCTACCACTGTGAAGCTGAACAAAAATATCAAAATATTCGTCAACTACTTCCTGGGGCCGATATTGTTTATCTGGCTGGCATGGTCTATTTATAAACAAATCAGCGCTCAGGAAGATATAGGCACTGCCCTTCAACATATAAAAAATGCATTTACCGGACCTGAAATCGCTTACCTGATTGCTGCCATTCTGTTGATGCCCGTCAATCTGGGATTGGAGTCGTACAAATGGATGCTTGCAGTAAGGCGTGTGCAGGATATCAGCCTAGGAAAAGCGTTCAAAGCTGTTTTCTCGGGCGTTGCTTTTTCTATTAGTACGCCTAATAGTCTGGGAGATTACGTAGGACGCGTGCTGTATATGGACGATGGGAAACGAATTAAGGCTATTTCACTCACTATTGTTGCCAACATAAGCCAATTGATAGTAACCATACTCATGGGGGCGTTGGCGCTTTTCTTTCTTAAGAATACATTAACGAAATCGGACCTATTATCTACAATATTTGTAAATACTGTTCTAAGTAGCTCTGTTTTAGCGCTTATTATACTATTATTGTTCTATTTTAGACTACCTTGGTTAGTCAGAATCATAGATAACTTGCCACAATTCAAAAAATTTTCGTGGATAACCGAAGCTGTAGAACATGTAGATGCAACTTTGCTGGTAAGGTTTTTGTCATTATCTATAGGAAGATTCGTAATTTTTAGCTTACAATATTTTTTATTATTTAAATTGTATGGTGTTGAGATTAATGTTTTTGAGTGTTGGATGAGCATTAGTGTGATGTTTCTAGTAATGACTGCCATACCCACAATAGCTCTTTTTACGGATGTAGGACTAAAAAACGAATTAAGTATACGGTTGGTGGGGTTGTTCAGCTCTAATCATTTGGGCATCAGCCTTACCTCATTGAGCGTGTGGCTTATTAATTTGGTAATTCCCGCTCTCATAGGAAGTATATTAATCCTCGGCATTAAAAATATTCTTAAGGATAGAAACAAACATGAATAAAATTAGACTATCAATACTACTGCTATCACTCGTGATTGTTGCCAGTGGAAGCAAAGCACCAGAAGCATCTCGTGAAATAAACACGAACTGTAGCCTGCCCAATACATCTTTCAAAGCAGGAGAAAAGGTGGGCTTTATAGTGTACTATACAGCTGCAAAATTAATTAACGTAGCTGCCGGTGCAGGATCGTTCACTACCACCCAGGAAAAATTGCACGGGCGCGATGTTTATCATATAGTAGGTGAAGGGCACACCTTACCATCCTATGAGTGGGCTTATAAGGCTAAAGATATTTATGAAACTTATATTGACACAGAAACCCTACTACCATTAAAGTTCGTACGAAATGTCAACGAAGGTGGCTATAAAAAGTATCAAAATGTAAGTTTTAACCGCACGGCTAATACAGCTATTAGCAGTGAAGGAGTATTTAAAATCCCAGAATGTACGCACGATGTAGTAAGCGCCGTTTTCTGGGCTCGTAATATTAATTACGATTTACTGAAACCTTCGGATAAAATACCTATTAAAGTATTTCTTGATAATGAAATGCACACGATTTATGTAAGATACCTAGGTAAAGAAACAATTACTACCAAGTACGGAAAATTCAAAACCATCAAAATAAAACCCTCAACTATTAAGGGTACTATTTTTAAAGATGATGACAAAATGGTGGTTTGGGTAACCGACGATGCTAACAAAGTGCCGGTAAGAGTAGAAAGTCCCATTATCGTAGGAAAAGTAAGAATAGATATGACCAGCTTTGAAAACCTGCGCAATCCCATGACCGCGCTAATTCAGAAACTTTAATCACTATTTAATCTTTTTTGGCGTGCAGAGTAAATCCTACTGTGGTGCCCACACCTGGTGTACTGCGAATATGAATGGTTTGGTCGTGGGCTTCGATGATATGTTTACAAATGGCAAGGCCTAAACCGCTACCGCCCACATACATGCTACGCCCTTTGTCGGTACGATAAAATCGCTCGAAAATACGAGAGAGATACTCTTCTGGAATGCCGATACCGTCATCACTGATTTCTACCAGGATGCGCTTATCATCTGTTATGTAGATACCGGCTTTGATAGTACCGTTTTTCTTACCATAACGAATGGCGTTTTCGAGGAGATTGATAACAACCTGTCTAATTTTTTCCTTGTCGGCATGCACCACCACGGGTGTGTCGCACCCTTTCTTAATATTGAAGCGAATATTATTGGCTTCGGCATGTATGGAAATACTTTCAAAGGCATCTTTCAACAAATCCTGAATCACAAAATTTGTTTTATTTAATATCAGTTCCCCCCGCTCCAAACGCGATATTTCATCCAGATCGTTTAATAATCCCGTCAGCCGCTCTATGTTCTTAGCTGCCTTTTGCAAAAATTTTTTGCGCAGTGCCGGGTCATCTGAATCTTCCTGTAGTAACGTATCCACATAACTTTGTATGGCGAAAATGGGAGTCTTGAATTCGTGAGAAAGGTTCTGCAGAAACTCTCTTCTGAAAGCTTCATTGGCCTTTAGCTGCTCCATCTTCTTCTGGTTCTCCTGGGCCCATGCCTCTACATCATCCGCTACTTCATCAATACTTTTTTTGGGGAGAATATATTTATAATACATCTTCTCCCGCTTGGTAGCCTTTGTTTGATAAATAAGCTTATAAATTAGCTTTATTTTACGATAGATAAACTTATGCAGTACAAAAGAAATGAGCGCATACCCTCCTACCAATAGCACAAAAAAAGAAGCTGATGCCAGAAGCCAGCGCTGTTCTATAATATACAACAAGATGCTTACCGGCAGCGAAAGTGCCAATGCGGTATAAAAAGCCAATTGCTTAGGTGATAAATTTTTTGTACTTAACATTTCATTAAACGCATTCAGTATATATCGTAATGGAAGCTCATATTTCAAATTTGTATCCCACTCCTTTCACCGTAGTAATACAATCTAACTCCAGCTTCTGACGTATTTTTCGAATATGAACATCAATAGTTCGATCACCTACAATTACATCATTACCCCAAACGGCGCTTAAAATTTCGTTTCGAAGAAATACGCGGCCGGGTTTTAGAGCCAACAAATAGAGTAGCTCAAACTCCTTTTTAGCTAACACCACTTCCCGATCATCTACCAGCACAATAAACCGCTCGGGATCGATTGTAATATTAGCTACTTTAATAATCTTGCTGGAGACCTCTTTCTGCACCCTCCGTAATAATGCAGCCACACGGCTCAACAATACTTTGGGACTTATAGGCTTGCTCACATAATCATCAGCACCGGTTTCTAATCCTCTAATTTGCGTCAGTTCATCATTCAGTGCTGTTAAAAACATAATCAATGTGTCCTTAAACTGCTCCTGTGCCCGTAAAATCTGACAAACTTGTACGCCATTCTTTTTAGGCATCATCATATCCAGAATAATCAAGCTGGGCCTATGCTTCATGGCCTTATCTATGGCTTCATCACCATTACTAGCTGTAATTACCTCGTAACCCTCTTTAGCCAGATTATAGGATAAGATTTCCAGAATGTCGGGCTCGTCGTCAGCAATTAGTATTTTATGGCCTTTAGTATCCATTAAAAATAATAATTTAAGGCAAACGTAGTGGTAATTTATATAAAACCGAAAAAAACGCTGTGATTCAACACCATACTTAATAAAAAATTAATAAAGCATCTCTAAGCAACTTTGTATACTTTTTTAAAAAAAACGGCGCAATTATTGCTTGTATATGCATGATTTACCTAATGTTACATTTATAAAAGACCATTGTACCAAGTGCTATGAAGTTATTATCGAATATTACCTGGAAAAAGTTTATACCATTTCTCGCCCTATTGCTATTTACCATAAATGCGGATGCTCAGCGCAGAAAAAGAAAAAAGAATCAGAAAGAACAACCTGTTCAGGTAGTAGTTGATACAATTCCTGCTTATACAGTGCCTATCACCCGGCAATTGATGCATGAAAAAGTTGACAAAGAACAACTGGCACTTCTTGCCATAGACGGGGTAGCAGACAAAACCATTAAGATTTCGAAAGATGCAAAACTGAATGAGGCTATTACGGAAGCCGCTATAAAAAAAGTGGACTGGTTGCAATATGAAATAGAATCTAACGATACCATTGATGCGCGCTTAAAAGCCCATTATCTGAATGGGATAACCGAAATACTAAAGCATGTAAAAACCACTGCGCGAAGCAAACAGGCGCCTATTTATCAATTACCCCAAATAATTGCCACTTATAAAGATTTGATACTTGCCGATGTACACAAAAAATCCATCGCACCACTTATCGAACCACTTTCTTATGAAGTAGCTACTACCGTATTACTCCCTCGAATATTTAAGGACAATCCGGGCTATCCTGATGTTCGCAATATCATGATTCTAAAAACAGCCGGAGTTTCTGACGAAAAAACCTTTGCTGCTTTAAAAGAATATCCGGATGCACCTTTTACCGACAGCCTTATAAAAGTGATAGGCCATAATACCCCACGGCTCTTGTATGATTATGCGCAATCGAATAATCGATTCAGCTACCGCATTCAGAATATTGATGACGACCCTTTTATCAAAACTGTGGTAGATATAGCGCGTAATCCTAGCAAAGGTGGACAATTTTATTTTCCCTTTCTGGACAATATCGTAAAAGGGAAAATTACTATTGAAGATATAGACAATGTAAAAAATGACCCTGTAAAATACTTTCGTCTACTGGTACAAACACAAATAGAATATACAGAACGTGCATTAAAAGGTGATACTGCTATAGAATTTGCCAGCCTTACCAAAAAGCTGGAACAAAAAGCTAAGGACGAATTTGTTGCAAAAATCAACGGACTGCACGAACTGCCCGATGCCGTTCGCTTCCGCAGTATTCAACCGCTCACAGCCGAAGAGCTGTACTATGTAGCAGTATTAACGCATGGGCTCATTTATACTAGCAGTTACACCAACGGAGTGTATCCACTTATGATGCGTAAAGCTGAAAATAAAGGCGACGAGTTATTGAAAAAATTACACTTCGATCATTATAGAAAATTTATCAGCCAAGCAGCATCCTATAATACACTGAAGCACTTTCTGAGTACCTTTTCCAATCCAGCAGATGCGCATGAGCTGATGAAAGCATTTGTAAGTGGATTAGAAAAAACCGATGGCGTAGAGGACGGTGTGGATGTAGCAGATTCTTATGCCAGCATTGCAGAAGAATTGCCTGAAGTGGCCACAGAAATGCTTGCCAATATCAAAGATAATTTGGAAAGAAATAAAACAGCAGGTAATAAAAAAGGCATCGCTATATACGATATTTTATACAAACTGTTTTTATCAGCAGACACTACCAATCAGATTAACCTTACTGCCGAACTAGGTATTCCTCCGGTGTATAGTGTTCCTTTCTCATCCCTTACAAATGAAAACGGGGAAGTTATTTGCCAAGTGTTCTTTTATGGAGATAGTGATGGACGCAATATCTTCAACGGATTTGTTAACATGTTTGCCAATAGTAATTGGAAAATCGACGGAAGCAATAAAGAGTGGGTGGTTATAAAGTCTGCTAAAGGAAAACCTGTTTCTATTTATGCCAACAGACCGCTGGATGAAAACAAAGGACTTGACGACCAGGCGCAGCGATCACTCAATGCTTATTTGGAAGAAAATAATTTACGACCTACTGTTACCATTCACCGCGGTCATAGCTATTATGCCGAAACAACAATCGGCTATATGTCGCCCTATTCCAAAGTAGTGTTTATGGGATCATGCGGAGGTTTTAATCTTATCGATTCTATTCTTAAAAAATCGGATGATGCGCATATTATCGCTTCCAAACAAATAGGACGTACTGCCATCAACAAGCCATTCTTCCTGTTGCTTACTGAAAAACTCAGAAACGGGAAAGATATAGAATGGATCCCCTTTTGGAAAGAATTTAAAATGCGTGCGAATGTAGCTGGATTTGAAGACTATATTCCTCCATATAAAAACCTAGGCGCCATTTTTATAAAAGCTTATAAAAAAGAAACAGGGGAAGATGTGTAACACAACAAGCGGTATTCATTGTTGTTGCTGTATTTGCTCCATATAATATCGGTAAGAGTTTTTCTTTTCCTTTAAAGAAGTATCGGTAAGATTTGACGATCTGTAAGCAAATATAGGATTGGCTACCACGTCGCCGGCCTCGGCGACTTCTTTTTTGTTATAAATAGATACCGATACTTCAAGTACATGATCGGAAGAGCCTTTATAAGTTCCTTTCACAGGAGTGCAATCTGAAAAATTTCTACCTACAGCCAATCGGATATGTCGGTCACTGGCAATACAGTTATTAGTAGGATCTAATCCCACCCATCCATAATCAGGCACATAAGCTTCTACCCATGCATGTGTTGCACCCTCGCCTCTAAACTCATGATCTTTGGGGCAAATATATCCGCTTACATAGCGTGCAGGAATACCTATGTACCTTAATATCCATAAGAGAAAATGGGCGAAATCCTGACACACGCCGGCTTTTAACCTCCATATTTCATCAACGCTAGTTTCCACACTAGTTACACCTTTTTTGTATTCAAAATTTTTAAAAATGTATTCCGAAAAAATACGGGCGTTTTCAAAAGGTGTTCTTTGTTCGTCATATAAAGAGTGAATAAAACTTTTAATATTTTCCTCTTCTTCCAGGTGTTCTTTTTGCAAAAAGTCGATATAAGGTAGACGTTCACAAGCTTCGCGCAACAAACCCCATTGTTTATCAGCTGGACTCTCAATCTCCGGCAATTGAATCTCGTGTGTTACAACCTCTGCTTCGGACACAATCTGCAACTCTGAGAGTGGCTCTACAATAGTAAAAACGCCCACCTGATTACCGAAAAAATCGGTAAACACTTCTACATTCGGATTTTTAGTAATCGTTATCTTATGCCTAAGTACATTTTGAAAACCATCGTTAATGGGGTATAGTTTGATTTGATTCGCGCACTCTACCACTGGGTTTCCATAAGAATAACGAGTAATATGCTTTACATTATAAGCCGGCATAGGCAATTTATTTGATCAATGTTATTACTAGGGTTAATTGTAGCCAAAATAATGCTTATTAAAAGCAATAGCAATATTATATAGATCTGATCGAGTTTGATTCAGCAAAGCTCCAATACTGACTCCGCCTTTCAAATCACAAGTACTATACTTGAGATTATTATACGCCTTCCCGATTAGAAAATCCAGATGTGCAAAACTTTCCGGAATACTTTGTCCCTCTAGTCGCTTAAAATAACGACTGATATGAGACATACAATAAAGTATAGAGTGTACAAAGCTTTCATCATACAATACCTGTTTCATAATAGTATCAGGAGTCATTATGCCTCTCGAAGTCTTGAGATACACCTCATAACCCGATAGAGAATACAACAGGTACCTTAGCGAAGGGAGCGTTAATTCATCATCTAATCTATAGTTTACCTCTTTCAGTTTAATATCCGACACATCGGTAATAATGATAGCACGCTCCACAAAACGTCCTACATTTAAAAAACTATATGCTTCACCTCTAGACATAGTAATATCAATAGTGCCGTACAATAACAAACTATGTCGGATCAATGCATCTAAAGCAGTTATAGGATCGCCGGACTGAATAGTTTGACGAATACTAGGTTCTCTAATGAGCAGGTAATAGGCATTCAGATTGTGCCACATTTCCTTGGTGATATGGTCCTGAACCGCTCTTGCATTTTCTCTGGATCGGGTAATGTTATTGATTAACGAAGCTTCGTTTTCTTTGCCAAGCATCACATATTCCAGCACTGCTCGTGAGTTATATTGGATGGTTTCCATCTCTGATGGAGATAAATAACCATAAGTCTGCAAAACCGATCTCCAGTTATATTGTTTAATCTCATCTTGCGAAGCCACGTAATTCGTACGCAATACCCTAAGCAGACCATTAGTTCTTTCCATATAGCGGGCCATCCAAAATACCGACTCTGCTACACGACTTAACATAAGTGATTTTTAAAATTTCGATTAGTGAATGATTGTATAAATGATACTATTAGCTTCCCAATACCCAAGTATCCTTACTACCACCTCCCTGAGAAGAGTTTACTACTAAGGAACCTTCCTTTAATGCAACACGAGTAAGACCTCCTGGTACAATACTAATACCATCAGGGCCATACAACGCAAAGGGGCGCAAATCTACCCTACGCGGCTGCATTTTGCCATCGATATAACAAGGAGAAGTAGACAAATTAATGATAGGTTGTGCAATAAAACTTCTGGGGTCTTCAAGAATGGCTTTTTTGTAAGTTTCCATTTCCTCCTCCGAGGCTTTGTTACCTATCAACATTCCGTAACCTCCCGACTCATTGGTTTTTTTAATCACCATTTTATCCATATTGGCAAAAACCATTGATCGGTTTTCGGGAACATCCAATGCATATGTGGGAACGTTTTTAAGAATAGGTTCTTCGTTTAGGTAATAGCGAATCATTTCGGGTACGTAAGCATAAACGGCCTTATCATCGGCCACTCCATTACCCATCGCATTTACAATTGCTACATTACCTTTACGATAAGCCCAATAAATACCCGGTACGCCTAAGATGCTATCAGGCCTAAACACGAGCGGGTCCATAAAATCGTCATCTACACGGCGATAAATTACATCTACCTTCTTCAGACCTGCGGTAGTTTTCATGTATACATGATGATTTTCCACCACAAGATCACGCCCCTCTACCAACTCAATTCCCATCAGACGTGCGAGTGTGGTGTGTTCGAAATAAGCAGAGTTATAAACGCCAGGCGTTAACAATACAACTGTGGGATTACTAGTTTGTCGGTTTGCCAACCCGAGCAAATTTTTCAATAAAAAAGAAGGATACTCAATTACACTGCGCACATTGTTTTTGGGAATAAGGTCAGGAAAAATGCGTACGGTCATACTTCGGTTTTCCAGCATATACGAAACTCCCGACGGCGTTCGCAAATTATCTTCCAGAACATAAAAACTTCCATCGGCATCGCGTACTAAGTCTATCCCCGCAATGTGGGAATAAATATCAAATGGCACATCCACATACATCATCTCTCTCAGAAATAAGGGGCAGGAGTAAATAAGCTTTAAAGGGATAATACCATCTTTGATGATAAACTGCTGATGATAGATATCTTTCAAGAATATATTAAGTGCCTTTAGCCGTTGCTTGATGCCTGTTTCTATTACACTCCATTCCTCGGACGAGATAACGCGGGGAATAATATCAAAGGGGAAAATTTTTTCTACCCCTTCCCTATCGCTGTAAACGGTAAAAGTTATTCCCTGAGTCATAAATAATTTTTTGGCGAGATCGTCCTTTCCTTCCATTTCCTCATGACTAATACCCTCAATGGATCTTACGAACTGCTCATATATCGGGCGCACACCATCCTCCCCCATTAGCTCATCCCATATATCTTCTTGTGGATTGTAAGACTCTAGAATTTTAGGAATTGTCATAAGCTCGTAGTTTATATTAACAAATTACCCAATACAAGTAAACTCACATTTCACAGGTTGAGATACAGATTAATTTCCGCCTTATAAATATATATAAAATAATCTAATGTAGCATATTACAAAAGCAAGTTTAATACGGTAATTTTTGTAGGTTTGGCGAATGAATGAATTGCTAGCTATATCATTTCAATCTGCATCCCGAATTAAAGCCTATCAAGAGCAAAGGCTAGGAGATTTACTTAATTATCTGAATACCCATTCAGCTTTTTACAAAAAACTGTTTGAGGAAAATAACATCGCGATACAGAAAATAAAAACTATAGAAGATCTTGTTCATATTCCTCCTACCGAAAAAGAACATCTGCAATTACATAACGAACAATTTATATGTGTACCTCGAAATAAGATTATAGAATATACAGCTACATCCGGCACTGTAGGAAGTCCGGTAACGGTTGCCCTTACCGAAAACGATTTACAGCGTCTCGCCTATAATGAGTATTGTTCCTTTGTTTGTGCCAATGGCACCTCTGAGGACGTATATCAACTAATGCTGACATTGGATCGTCAGTTCATGGCAGGTATGGCTTATTACAGTGGTATCAGAAAGCTGGGAGCGGGTGTAGTACGGGTAGGACCAGGCGTCCCATCGTTACAATGGGAAACCATTGAACGTTTAAAACCTACAGCCATTGTTGCAGTACCGTCATTTATCATCAAACTCATTCAATATGCAGAGGAACATCAGATTGATGTTAACAAAACTTCAGTAAAGAAAGCTATATGTATTGGAGAGAATATCCGCGACGAAAAACTGCAGCCCAATATACTGCATCAGAAAATTATCGATAAATGGAATATCAAGCTATTTTCTACCTACGCCTCTACGGAAATGCAGACGGCATTTACCGAATGTGAAGCAGGAAGAGGCGGACACCTGAATCCCGAACTACTGATTGTTGAACTTTTGGACGAATCAGGACAGCAGGTCCCTTACGGTGAACCGGGCGAGGTAACTATTACCACTTTAGGAGTGGAAGGTATGCCCTTGTTGAGATATAAAACCGGCGACATCTGCATTGCTTACAACGAGCCCTGCTCTTGCGGGCGTCATACTTTAAGACTGTCTCCAGTTATCGGCCGTAAAAAGCAGATGATTAAGTACAAAGGAACCACCCTTTTTGCACCGGCACTTTTTGAAATTATTCATCGCACCGATGCGGTTAAAGAATACGTTGTAGAAGTTTATAGTAATGAAATCGGCACCGACGAGGTGTTGCTACACATTGTTCCTACCGATAATCAGGAAGAAACACTAAACAAGATCAAAGCCTACCTACAGGCCAAGTTGCGTGTAACACCACATATCAAAGTTGTCGATGCCGACACAATGCAGAAAATGCAATTTCCTGATGGCGTAAGAAAACCCGTAAAATTTGTAGACAAACGAAAAACTACGCAGCAGGTATAGCTGTATAATTAATACTTATAATCTATAGCCTCTTTATAACCTTGCAGGTTTAAACGAAGGTGTTTATATCCTTTTACCTTTAGGGAAGAGATATTAAAACTGTAGGTACGAGAAACTTTATCTTTATCACACGGCTCATCGCCACTCTCTTGCAATTTAAAATACAGCTTTAGATAGCGTTGAGGTGGTGCAGATTCGGCCACACGGTCAGAGTCTAACAATTTCACCTCCCAAGAGGCATCGTTACAGGAGTTAGCAGTAATAGTAACAGAAAGCGTATTATCAGTCAGCTTTACATCATCAATACTATAGGAGTCACTCTCTGCCTGTTTATAAAAATTGTTATTAATCATCAGACGCTCGTCGCTGCTTATTACATTTCTGTACTTAGTTCCACATGCAAAACCGACTAATACAACATACGACAGTAATAAAAGAAATCCGTTTTTCATATTCATAGCATTTTACAATTAAAGACGGACAGCCGAATCAGATTGCTGCAGTGAAACCCCAAAAAATTGATTTATTTTTTGACATAGAAGAAACTATAATACATCCAAGATACACTCGAATCACTCAGGCGACCTGTTTAGTACAGTCAGCGATTAATTAAGTATCGACTAATAGCGAATAGAACTATTATTGAAGAAATAGTTATTAAGCTATTTGTGATATTATTTATTTGACAAACAATGCACTTTTTTATACTCTGTATTTTATTTAAATTGTAGCAGATAAACGGTTGCAATGAGAAAGAGATGCTTTTGGGTAATGGTTATATGCTTGTGTACCTTCACACTGACTTATGCTCACAATCCAGTATTTAATATAGAACAATACGATAACCGAAATGGGCTTTCCAACAGTGCCATTAATCATTTATTTATAGATAGGGATAGGATTTTGTGGATAGGTACCTGGGATGGACTGAACTATTACGACGGTTCCTCATTTCAACATGTCAATTATGCAAGACCAGAAAATCATTCAGGTATTAGCCATAACGTAATACAATATGTGCAGGAAGATGCCTCTAATAATATATGGATTACTACAATAGGAGGAATATCCAGACTTAATAAAACAACAGGAGTTATATATAATTACTTTTATAACACCACCCCTAATGAAAGCTTAAGCGAACACGAATATGGTCTTGCTGTTAATAGAGAAAATAATCTGATATATGCATACAGCCCCAGACAGGGTTTACTGTTTTATGACAATCAAAAACTAGAATTTATTCCCATCAAAGTTCCTGTGCAATACGGAAAACCAGTAAAACTGTTGACGCAGGGCTCGAATCTTTATCTCTTAAACACGGAAGGCACACTTCACACTTTCGCCATTAACAACCATCAGCTACAACACAAACATGTTTTGTCAGGCATAAAAAATTGTTTTATCGTAGAGAATAAATTATTTGTAACAGATGCCAATAAATTTCTGAACATATATCACAATGATGTACTCTTACAAAAACTAATCATACCAGACTACATTAATGCCATTGGTTATTACAAGCAACATTATCTGTTTTCCTGGGCTGAAAAAGGATTTGCCGTATATGACAGTACTTTTAGAGCTTCGTCTTACATGAATGATTTAACTCGCACTTATAGCGAAATAAAAATAACGGCATTTGGCAGCAATAAAGACGGGTCGCTTTGGATAGGTACCGATGGCAACGGAATATTAAAGATTACACCACGCTCGCAAGCATTTGGATTAATCAGCTTTACCAATTTGAACATCCCTTACAATGTTCCCGTGCGAACATTTTGCCAGCAAGACAACGATTTGTGGGTAGGAACAAAAGGAAAAGGCATCATTGTTTTAAAAGACTTTGCCACTTCTCCTACCTTACAACAATCGGCATACAAAACCTTTTCTTATCCTTCCGAATTAGACAACAACTCGGTATATGCGCTCAAAGCCAGCCGTTATTACCCTTTAATTTATATAGGAAGCGATGCGCTAGGGCTAGGTATTTTTCATAAACCCTCCAACCGCTTTTATAAATGGAAAGACATCGAGGGTCATGAACAGATAGGCAGTTTCGGTTCGGTGTACACCATTTTTGAAGATACGGATAGCTCTCTATGGCTAGGCACTAGCGGCTACGGTCTCATCCATATCAAATTCAACATTCAGCATAGTAAAATCAGTATTGCTCGCTATGAGAAATTCGTAGCCAACGGTAGCGAAAAAGGGCCCATCAACAACATCATCTATACTATTGCTGATGGCGGTAATGATTATTTATGGATAGGCTGCCGATACGGAGGTTTGAACTTGTTTCACAAACAACGAAAACTATTTAAAGAATTCACTCGTGTTCCCGAAGACAAAGCCCTATCCAATAACGATGTACTGTACGTCTATAACGATTCCAAAGGAAATATTTGGGTGGGCACGAGCTATGGTTTAAATCTGTTGAAGAATGCGCAAACACTCCGAGATCGAGCAGAAATTATCCGATTGGGTAAAGAAGAAGGACTGCCCAACAATACGATTCATGGTATTACCGAAGATGCTCAGGGCAATATATGGATTAGTACCAATAAAGGAATAGCCAAAATTACTCAGCTAGGTAAAATCATCATTACTTATCAAGAATCGGATGGGTTGCAAAGCAGTGAGTTTTCCGATGGCTCCGTATGGAAAAATGAAAACAATAGAATCTTTTTCGGCGGAATTGCAGGATTCAACAACTTCGATCCTGCCGAAATCCATTCCGACCCATTTTTGCCCAATCTCTTAATCAATAATCTGATTTTAGGTGGTGTTGCAGATAACCCGCACAAACTGCTCGTCATTCCTCCTAAAACTACCTTCGGTTTTATCTCTCAGCAATTGGAACGAAAAAGTAATTATTTCGAACTAAGTCTAAAACCCATCAACTTTGACAAAGCCGAAAAATGCGCCATCAGCTATCAACTGGTAGGATATGATAAAAGCTGGCATACCGAAAAAGGAACGGTTAAAATCACTTACAGCAATCTTCCGGTAGGTAGTTACAAATTAAGAGTCAAATGGAGCAACGGCGAAAACACTTGGTCGGAAGAAAAAGAAATTCTACAACTCACCGTGAAACAATACTGGTGGCTCACCAACTGGGCATTACTTCTTTACAGCATCGTAGTATCGGCTATTGTTTATACCATTTATAAATATAGAAGAGATAGCATTGCCGAAAAACATAAACTCGAAAAAGAAAAATTAGAACGAGCTAAAGAAGAAGAAATTCACCAAAATAGAATCAGCTTTTTTACAAACATTGCGCACGAATTACAAACACCACTCACCATCATTATGGGATGTTTTGATCGCATATTGGACAAAAAAAATGATACCGGCGCAGACTCTAACGAACATCGTAAAAACCTTTTTTACAAAAATCTGATTCAACAACAGACAGCCAAGCTTACTTATCTGCTGCAACAATTATTTGAGTTCAGAAAAATTGAAACACCCTACTTTCAAAAAGACATTCATTATATAGATATCACGGCATTGTTGAAAAACCTTGCTGAACCTTTTGTGCCCATCAGCGATAATAAACAACTTCATTACGAATATCATATTGAAGAAAATATTCAGGGAGGTCTGGATAAGGATAAAATAGAAAAAATCGTATTCAATCTCTTATCCAATGCATTCAAATACACACCGGACCACGAAACCATCCGTTTCGAAGCATCAAAAATTAACAAGCAGCTGCACATTTCTGTGTTTAATTCGGGCATACAACTCCACAACGAGCAGGTACAAAAACTTTTCGATCTTTTCTACACATCATACGACCGAAAAAATCACACCGACAGATTCGGCACCGGCATTGGTTTAGCATTTACCAAACAACTCGTTGACTTAATGGAGGGCTCAATTCGCGTTTATAACAAAGAAGACGGAGTATGCTTTGAAGTAAACCTTCCCATACAGGAAGCTGACCATATTCATTTATTATCCGATAATGTACAACCTTCCTATTTATATAACATTCTTACACGCTCGCAAAAGCAGCTCCATTATCAACCGCCTACTAGTATCAATAAAAATACTGTTCTCAACACCATTGTTGAAGAAGATAAGGACACTATTATTATAGTGGAAGATGAAGCCGAAATACGCTATCTGCTAAGGGATATTTTAAAAGAGCATTATCATATTTACGAAGCAGAAAACGGTTCGGAAGGCCTTCATTTAATACATCAATACCGCCCTGCTCTGGTCATTTCCGACGTTGTGATGTCACAAATGGACGGGTTGGAACTTTGTAATATTATCAAAAACACGAATGCGATATGTCATATCCCCGTTATCCTGCTTTCAGCTAAAAGTACCGATGAACAACAACTACAGGGCTATGATGCCGGAGCCGATGCTTATATCCCTAAACCATTCAATCCCAAACATTTATTGATACGTGTCAAAAAACTTATCGAATACAGAAAAAAAGTTCATGCGGTTTTAAAAGAAAATAATCTAGGTGCAGACATTAAAACTCTGGGGCTTCAGAACGAAGACGAAGCCTTTTTAATGAAAGTATATGAAATCATACAAGATCACTTAATCGACCCCGATCTTAATGCACAATTCCTGGAAAAAAAATTGTGTATGAGTCGCATGCAGCTTTACCGAAAATTAAAAAGCCTCAGCAACATGACTCCAAATGAATTTATCAAAAATGTAAGATTGACCACAGCGGCCAAGTTACTTCAAACCACCAAACTTCCCGTTGCGGATATTTTCTATCAAACAGGTTTTAATAACCAGTCTTATTTCTTCAGAGAGTTTAAAAAGAAATATCAACTATCTCCAAATGAATACAGAGAAAAATTCCTAAATAAGGCATAAATCATTGATTATCACATATTGATACTATTGTACAGTAATTTGATATCATAGTACAGTGCTGCCCACTGGCCTCGTTCGTAGGTTTGATGTCACATAACGATGCTTGTCTCCACCCGTATCTTGGAGGCTTCACATCTTACCTAACTATCGGCTTGCCGTAAAGCTGCTAGAGGGAGTAACCATAACGATAACTTCTAAAACACGCATATGAAACGAAAAACTGGAATCTGTTTTCTCGCAAAAATGCACCTGCATTCCCTGTTGCAAAAAGTATTATTAGCCATAATGCTTTTGACAGGAGGTTCAATGTATGCTCAGTTTACCAACAATCAGCTTAGTGGAAAAGTAATCAACCTTGCCGGCGAACCATTGGCCGGGGCTACCATTTCTATTAAAGAAACGGCTCAAACGGTGGTGGCCGATGCCGAAGGAAATTTCACTATTACAGCTAGCGAAAACAACACATTAGTTATCAATTATGTAGGATATAATCCTTACGAATCACCAATAAAAAACATCAATAGTTTCACTTTTATCTTAGCTCCTACCGGCGGAGCCCTTACCGATGTGGTAGTAATGGGGTATACATCGCAAAAAAAGGCCAGTGTAACGGGCTCCGTAACGGTTGTAGATCTTAACAATCTACAAAAAACCAAGTCTCCAGATGTAATCCAAGCCTTACAAGGTCAGGTATCCGGGGTAATGATTCAAAGTAGCACCGGACAGCCGGGAGATGCTATCGAAATCCGCATCCGCGGTATTGGAACCATAGGTAATGTAGATCCACTATATATTGTCGATGGCGTTCCTACCAAAAATCTCACATTTTTGGATCCCGCCGACATTCAAAGCATGTCGGTATTAAAAGATGCTTCGGCCACTGCCATTTATGGTTCAAGAGCGGCAAATGGTGTGGTAATCTTTACCACCAAAAGGGGTAGCAAAGGGAAAAGTAATGTAGTGGTAGACTATTATACAGGCATCACCCGTCCTTCTCGCTTGCCGAAAATGCTCAATGCCGAACAATATTTAACCGTAAAAGATATAGCTTGGCACAATACCGCCGGAAATGATCCTGCAGCTACCAGTCCTTATGCAGCATTAAAAGCATCAGGCAATTATGCTAATACCAACTGGCTAGATGAACTTTTCACTACCGGTACATCGAACAAACTGAACGTTTCGGCTAGTGGAGGCTCAGACAAAGTACAATACTACTTATCGGCAGGATACTATTATGCCAATGGTATCATTATAAAGAAAAACGACGCTTTCAAGCGTTTCAATATGCGCGCCAATATCAATGCTAACATAACCGATAGGTTAAGCGCAGGCGTCAATTTTCAGTTGATCAATGCTACACAAGATAAACTTTCATCCAGTGGCGATGCACCCGGTATCATCAGGCATGCTTTATTACGTCCACCGGTAATTTCTGTATATAAAGACCCATCTGATCCTACATATAAAGCATCAGATCCTTTTACCGATTTGCCTTTCTATGCACAAAATCTGGCTGCCAACGGTGGACGTTGGAATGGTGCGCAAAACTATTTTGAATTTACAGCCAACCCTATTGCTTTAGTACATTATACCGACAATAAACTCAAAAACTTTAGAAACTTCGGAAATGCATATCTGGAATACAGTTTTCTGCCTGACAAATCATTAAAACTGCGTTCTAGCTATGGCGGAGACATTATCTTCTTCCATAACAAAGCCTTCTATCCCAACTTCGGTGATGATGATGGGGGTGGCGGTCAATATGCCGGTATGGGACGTCAGAACAGACCTAACAGCTTGGTAGAATTAAGAAGTCAGGTAAGTACATTGGTTATCAGTAACACTTTAAACTATCAGAAACTACTACAAGACAGACACAGCTTGAATGTGCTGCTAGGTCACGAATACATCAAAAACAAAGAAGACAATTTAAGTGGTAGCAGAATCGACTTTGATAAGGATGATCCGGCATTCAGATTCTTAGACTACGGTAATACTACCACCGGCCTCTGGAACGGTGGTACACAACCCAATAACTGGGCGTTGATGTCTTTCTTTGCTTCGGCCAACTATGGTCTCGATAACAAATATTACCTGAACGGAACACTACGTGCTGATGGTTCTTCTAAGTTCGGACCTAACAATAAATGGGCGTTTTTCCCGTCTATTGCAGCAGCATGGGTAGTTTCGAGAGAAGACTTTATGCAATCTGCTAACTGGATCAACAACCTAAAGTTAAGAGCAAGCTGGGGTGTATCCGGTAATCAGGAAATTCCGAATGATGCTTACCAAACCGTAGTATCACAAGTGGGTGGAGTTGTCAATATCATCCGCTACGGCAACCCCGACTTGAAATGGGAAGCTACCAAGCAAACCGATATCGGTTTCGACTTAGACATCTTTAACAACCGACTCTTCATTTCAGCCGACTACTATCACAAACGTACTGAAGACATTTTGTTGGCAGTCCCGTTGCCGGCCGTATCAGTAGGTGTAATTCAGCCTACTTATGTAAATGCAGGAGTAGTCACTAACAAAGGTTTTGAAGCTGCCATATTATATCGCAGTAATAGACAGCATGCATTTAGATACGAAATAGGTGCCAATGTTACCACACAAAAGAATATCGTAAATAAACTTTACGAATTTGTACCCAATATTATCGACAATAACAGCAGAACCATTACATTACCCGGTTATGCAATTAACTCCTACTACGGACTGGAGTTTGTAGGTATCTATCAAAATCAAAGCGAAATCGACAACTATTTATTCAGCAACACCAACGGTGCTAAACCAGGCGACATCAAATTCAGAGATGTAAACAATGACGGACAAATCGACGATAACGACCGTGTGGTGCTGGGTAACAATATTCCTAAGCTGTTCTACGGTTTCAATTTCAATGCATCGTACAAAAACTTCGATCTTTCGTTCCTATTCCAAGGTGTACAAGGGGTGCATAGATACAATGATTTGAAACAAATATTGAACTATGACACACGTCCGTTCAACTCCACAACAGCTGTGCTGGATTCTTGGAACGGCGAAGGTTCCACTAATACTACGCCAAGATTGACCTTTAATGATAACGGGGGTAGCAAAATCTCCAGCATCTTTGTAGAAAACGCTTCTTATCTGCGTTTGAAAAACATAGAACTGGGCTATACTTTCAGCATCCATAAACTTAATCTCAATAAGTGCCGTGTGTATCTCTCTGGACAAAATCTGCTCACCTTCACAAAATATAGTGGTCTGGACCCTGAATCTACTTTATTAAAAGATCAGGGGACCTATCCGCAATTGAAAGGATTTATTCTTGGAGCTAGATTCAATTTCTAACAATTCAAACTAACAGCAATGAAAAGAAGTTACATATATATAGGCATTATCACCTGCATGCTTACAACAAGTTGCAAAAAGCAACTTACATCAGAATCTATAGGTCTTCTAACACAGGAACAAGCTAATACCACTCCCACACAAACAACTGTAGAAACGGCAGTAAGATCTTCGTATAAGATGCTGGCCAATACCTTAAACATTTTAGGAGAGTGGGATTGGGCCGGCGGCTTGGTATTTCAAAACGATATAGTGTTGTCCGATATCGCCTCCGACGATATGGAGAAAAAATGGGTATCAGATGGAGACCAACCTTGGATGGACGAGATCAACAACTTTACCTTCACAGCATCTAATGGTGGTCCAAACGGATTGTGGAAATACAACTATGAAGGCATCAAAAGGCTGAACATTGCCATCGGACATTTGACCAATCCTTCCATAGAACAAATAACAGGAATTTCCACCGCCAGAAAAAACCAATTATTAGGTGAGAGCTATTTCTTAAGAGCCTACTACTATTTCTCTCTAGTGATCAATTTTGGAGACGTTCCGTTAATTACCAAAACCGTGGAGTCTTATCAGGAGGCTTTTGATGTGGCCGTACGCGCTCCGAAAGAAGATGTATGGAATCAGATCAAAACCGACTTAGCTGCCGCCAAACCGTTATTGCCAAATACTAAATACAGCTCCGACACAGAACGGTGGCGCGTTTCTAAAGGTGCCGTCATTGCACTCCAAGCGAAAGCAGCCCTATATACCCAACAATGGAACGATGTGATCACTTATGTGAAAGAATTGGAGGATACGCACTTCTATGATTTAAACACAAATTACTTCAGCAGTTTTAATACTGAGTTTACCGACAATGAAGTGATTTTTGCATACGATCACACATCCAACGAAATACCCCGAAACGGCAACGGATACTGTGCCGTAATTGGTTGGGGGTTCTTTGCGCCTAGTACAGATTTCTTAAACTCTTTCGAGCCTAACGATCCCAGAAAACTCTACACTGTAAACACCGTTACTCAAAATCCTAATAAGCTATTAGGTTCACTAGACGGTACCAACAAAGGCAACGATGATGCCCCCAACAACAAAATCTTAATTCGGTATGCCGATGTGTTGCTTTGGAAAGCCGAGGCATATTTGGAAACCGGCGACTATGCCAACGCTATAGCGTACATTAATAAAATTCGTCAAAGAGCACGTAACACCATTACGGCAGAAGGGAATTACGCTCCGGCCGGTACATTACCCGACCGTCCTAGTTCTACCGATAAAGCAACCGTTAAAAATTGGCTGATTGCAGAAAGACGTGCCGAACTGGGATTCGAAAATCATCGCTTCTACGATTTGAGAAGATGGGGTATTGCAAAACAAGTATTGAATGCATTAGGCAAAAACTTTCAGGATCATCACTATTTATATCCCATTCCGCAAAGCGAAATAGATGCATCCGCACAAACACTAAAACAAAACCCTAAATATTAGTTTCTACTCTACAAGATTCCCCAGTATAAGCCGAGCTTATGGCTCGGCATGGGTGAGTCTTATATCGAAACATCAACTTTAAATGCACTAATAAAAATCCTTATGAGCGACATCGCAAAGCGTTTTGCACAAAATCCGTTGTTAAAACCCTCGGATCTGCAACCCAGCATCGAAGGGATGAAAATTGCCTGTCTTTTAAATCCAGGTGTATTTACTTACGACAATAAAACCTGGATGCTGATTAGGGTAGCAGAGCGCCCTGTTCAAAAAGAGGATACCATCTCGTTTCCGATTCTAAAAGAAACCGGAACGATGGAGATCATCGAAATTAAAAAAGATGATCCGGAATTGATGGCCGATGATCCGCGAGTGATTCGATATAAAGGTTCTGATTATTTAACTACCCTCTCGCATTTGAGATTGGTATGCAGCGAAGATGGTGTGCATTTCTCACAACCCGAAAACTATCCTTTGTTATTAGGTTCTGGCAAATGGGAAACCTTCGGTATAGAAGACTGTAGAGTGAGCAAATTGGACGATACTTACTATCTCACTTACACCGCGGTTTCTGAAAATGGTGTGGCGGTGGGATTGCGTACCACAAAGAATTGGAAACAATTTGAACAAAAAGGATTGATTTTTCCGCCGCATAATAAAGACTGCGCCATATTCGAAGAGCGCATCAATAGAAAATACTATGCTTTTCATCGACCCAGCAGTGTAGAAATTGGCGGCAACTATATATGGTTAGCTTCTTCTCCAGATGGCATCCATTGGGGTCAACACCAATGCATCGTTAAAACACGCGAAGGCATGTGGGATTCGGCAAGAGTAGGTGCCGGTGCGGCTCCTATCAAGACTAAAGACGGATGGTTGGCCATTTATCATGGCGCCAATAAAGAACACGTGTATTGCCTCGGTGCTTTCTTATTGGATTTACACAACCCCGGAAAAGTATTGGCACGTACCGAAGAACCCATCATGATGCCCACCGAAGATTATGAACTGCATGGCTTTTTCGGAAAAGTGGTGTTTACCAACGGGCACATCGCTCACGACGATGAAGATACCATAACCGTTTACTATGGAGCTGCCGATGAGTTCATCTGCGGCGCTCGGTTTTCTATTCAAGAAATCTGCTCCTATTTAAAATGAGTTTATGAAAAAACTACTCAACGAAATCCGTTACTTCCGGTCGCAACCACATAATTTCAAAATACTGGTGCTGACCAATTTGGTATATGCTTTTGTACTGCCTGTTATAGACATTTTCGTGGCAGCTTACGTAATGCGCAGCTCCAACGATCCCACCAAAGTGGTGATTTATCAATTAACCATTTATACCGGCATTCCCCTTACGTTTCTATTAAACGGCTTTCTGTTGGCTCGCTTCAACATTCGAGGCCTGTATTCGATTGGGATGATGTTGAGTGCCGTGTCCATGATTATTATGATGTCATTGAAGGAACTCAATTTAGTGGGCATTGGTATGGCAGGACTCACCATGGGCATGTCTTTCGGTTTTTATTGGGCCAACCGAGATTTTTTGGCGTTATCAATCACCAGTGATGCAAATCGTAATTATTACTACGGACTTGAAACTTTTTTTTATACCATCATAGCTGTAGCGGTACCCGTAACCATTGGGTGGTTTTTGGAATCGAGAGGAACAGAGCATGCAGCTGTAAAATCAGGTTATCTTACCATTACTGTAGCCGTATTTATTGTTACACTATTAGCATCAATAGTATGCTTCAGAGGTAATTTCAAAAATCCTGAGCAGAAAAAATTTATTTACTTCAAGTTTCATCCGCTATGGAACCGGTTACTGGTGCTGGCTGCACTAAAAGGCTTGGCTCAGGGTTTTCTAGTAACGGCACCGGCCATGCTTATTATGTTGTTAGTAGGTAAAGAAGGGGCATTGGGAACAGCACAATCCATAGGCGCCATACTTTCGGCCATTATAATGTACATAGTAGGTCGTATATCGAAGCCTGAAGATCGTGTCAAAATTTTTGCTTTGGGATTATCATTATTTGCTTTGGGTGCAATTGTAAACGGTGCATTGTTTAATCAAACAGGTGTAGTGATATTTATCTTAGTGCTGCTAATTGCAAAACCGTTGATGGATTTGGCTTACTTCCCTATTCAATTTAAGGTAATCGATATAGTCTCAAAAATTGAGAACAGAAGCGAGTTTGCCTATATACTCAACCATGAAGCCGGATTGTATGTTGGGCGCTTTACCGGGGCTTTTACCTTTTTACTACTGGCCTACATGGTATCGAATGAAGTAGCTTTGCGTTATGCCATTATCATTATTGCCATGTTGCAATTACTATCTATTGTGGTAGCAAAGCAAATTATAAAACAGGGTAACGAACTGGGAAAAACAACAGAGACACTTTAAAACAAACAATAACTAAAAGTGTCTATTACTTCAAAAATAAAACTAAAGTCATGAAGGTGAGAACGATTTGCTTGATATGGATATGCCTGACATGGGCTACCATCAATAAAGCTCAAGTGATACAACAGTCACTGCCAAAAATTGATTCAATGCCCGATTGGCCACAGCCTTTCGGCATCATCGATTTCCGGCAACTGGCCAAAGATTTCGATAAAAAAGTATACGATTTTAATGCCACTGGCGATTACTGGCCTTTGGTATGGTGGGATAGTAGTGGTAAAAATTTCAACCAACCTGTTGTAGGTATCTATACCGCTATCGGTGATGCCCGTCAGGGGACCAACAACAGAGGCATGTTCCATGAATCTCTGGGCAGCATGGGCGCTATATTGGGCGCTTCACTGGTTGGTATTGATAAAAGCAAGCAAACCTACAACTATGTGGCCATGCTGAAAAACTACTTCAACCGCGAAACAGGTTGGAACATCATGATGAATAACACCTGCCCCGAAGTAGCGTTGTTGGGTGGCGGATATGGTCGCGACTGGTGGTACGATGTTTATCCCAATCTGCTTTTTTATGCTATTTACGATCTATACCCCAACGAAAAAGATTTCGACTGGATAGCCCGTACCATTGCTGACCAGTTCTATCGGGCCGACTCAGTATTGAAAGGCAACTACAATTATACTTATTTCAATTACGGAACCCTGCAACCCCATACTACAGAAATCTGCATACAGCCCGATGCAGCGGCTGGTCATGCTTGGGTGTTGTATATGGCGTATAAAAAATTCGGCGATGAAAAATATCTGAAAGGTGCACTCAGTGCTTTAAAAGCGTTGCAGGCCGTAAAAGAAAACCCGAATTACGAAGTTTTGATGCCGTTCGGAGCCTATATTGCTGCCCGCATCAATGCCGAACAACATCAGCAATTCGATACCCGCAAGTTCGTGGAGTGGAGCTTCGACGGTACCGCTGTTTGCCGCGAAGGTTGGGGTGCCTTGCACGGCCGTTGGAACGGTATCGATATTTCAGGGACTTTCGGCAGCACTGTGGATAGAGGCGGCTATGCATTTTTAATGAACACTTACGATGCCGCCTGGCCCTTAGTACCGATGGTGCGTTACGATGTCTCTTATGCCAAAGCCATCGGCAAATGGATGCTCAATGCCGCCAATGCCGCCAAGCTGTTTTATCCGCAGTACATGCCCAAAGCATTTCAAGCATTGCCGCACAAAGCCGAGGTTACCAAAGGCGTGATTGCTTACGAAGGTATCATTCGCAAATCCTCCTATCCCGAATACGCCGATAAGCCCGGTCCTTTAGCGCAAGGCGATGGCCCGCTTTGGGTGCCCGACAAAAACCCTGATGTATCGCAATTTAGCGTGTACGGCAGCAGTCACGTAGGTATTTTCGGCAGTATTATACACCGCACCAATGTAGAAGGTATTTTGGAATTAGACTTATTAGCTACCGATTTCTTCCGCGACAAAGCTTATCCTTCGTACCTGTATTACAATTCACATTCGAAAGCCAAGAAGGTGCAAATCCACAATGCCGGCACACATAAAATCGATTTGTACGATTGCGTATCGGGTCAATTCATTGCCCGAAATATCAAAGGCAAAAAGAAAATCAGTATACCCGCTAAGGAAGCGATGGTATTGGTACAAGTGCCTTCCGGCGCCTCCATTACCAAGCAGAATGGAAAGCTATATGCCGATGGAATAGTCATCAACTATAACGCCTCCAGATAAGACGTGTAACATACCATCCAAATGCCGCGTATGAATTAGACCTTCATCGCGGCGTTTTTATTCCTGCGACTACTTGGGTATTGATACATTCCCATTTGAGGGTACATATACTAAAAAACACATTTATCAATATAAAATATTATAAAAAACCATTAGATGAAACCATTTCTGATGGTTTATATCCGACTGAATTTTAAAGATTTTGGATACAGATTCGGAACAAAGGCACCTATATAAAAACAAAACCTCTTATATTCCTTACCTTTGCACTCATTTTTAGTAGAGTATGAGCGTAAAATACCATGAGTTCCAAGGGTTGAATTTACCCGAGATAGAGAAAGCAATCTTACAGAAATGGACAGAGCAGGAAGCCTTTGAAAAAAGCGTTTCCTTAAGAGAAGGGGCAACACCATTTGTTTTTTACGAAGGACCGCCCAGTGCTAATGGTATGCCCGGTATTCACCACGTAATTTCCCGAACTCTGAAAGACCTCGTATGCCGTTACAAAACCATGCGTGGTTATCAGGTAAAACGCAAAGGTGGATGGGATACGCACGGCCTGCCTGTAGAGTTGGGAGTGGAAAAAGAATTAGGCATTACCAAAGAAGATATTGGAAAGAAAATATCTGTAGAAGAATACAACAAAAAATGCCGCGAGGCAGTATTGCGTTTCAAAAATCAGTGGGACGACCTTACCCGCAAAATGGGATACTGGGTGGATTTGAACGACCCTTACATCACTTTTACCAATGAATACATCGAAACGCTATGGTATTTATTAAAACAACTATTTAATAAAGGATTACTTTACAAAAGTGTAAGTATTCAACCTTATTCTCCGGCAGCCGGAACAGGGTTAAGCTCGCACGAGCTGAATCAGCCCGGTACTTACAAAGATGTTAAAGACACCAGTGCTACAGTGCTCTTTAAGGCCATCAAAGATGGCGTGTTGAAAGAGTTTGAAGAAGATATCTACTTCATGGCCTGGACCACTACCCCTTGGACATTGCCTTCCAATTTGGGGTTGACCGTAGGTGCCGATATCGAGTACAGCTTGGTAGCCTCTTTCAATCCTTATACACAAGAGCGCCAAAATGTAATTCTAGCTACAGCGCTGCTCCACAAATACTTCAAACCCGAAGGAAAAGACGGCAATTTTGAAGCTTATCAAAAAGAAGATAAAATTATTCCCTGGAAAGTACTGGCAACCTTCAAAGGTAAGGACTTAGAAGGCCTGCGTTACGAACAACTCATGCCTTTTGAGGCTAATAACTTGGAAGCTATTCGCGCTATTACTCCTGATGCAGATCCCTTCAAAGTAGTAATAGGCGACTTCGTAACAACCGAAGACGGTACCGGTATTGTACACACAGCTCCAGCATTTGGTGCCGACGACTACAAAGTAGGACAGAAAAATAATCTAGGTATTATTACGCTCGTAGACCGCGAAGGAAAGTTTATTGACGGTGTAGGTGAGTACAGTGGCCGCTTTGTTAAGAACTATAAAGACGATCCGAACTACGTAGACGTAAATGTAGACATATCGGTAGATCTGAAACTAAAAGGTCGTGCCTTTAAAGTAGAAAAATACGAGCACAGCTATCCACATTGCTGGCGTACCGATAAACCTATTTTGTACTATCCTCTAGATGCTTGGTTTATTAGAACCACAGCACTTAGGGATAAAATGGTAGAACTAAACAAAACCATCCACTGGAAACCCAAATCTACAGGGGAAGGCCGTTTTGGCAACTGGTTGGAAAACATGGTGGATTGGAACCTAAGTCGCAGCCGTTTCTGGGGAACCCCGCTGCCCGTATGGCGTACTGAAGATGGTGAAGAAGCAAAATGCATCGGCTCCATAGAAGAGCTGAACGCAGAAATTAAAAAAGCTGCAGAAGTATTAGGGGGAGATACCAATAAAAAATTCCTTGAAGAAGGCCTTAAAGACCTACATAAACCCTATGTAGACGAAATTATACTGGTAAGCGACTCCGGCAAACCTATGCGCCGCGAACCGGACCTGATAGATGTTTGGTTTGATAGCGGAGCGATGCCCTATGCACAATGGGGACTCAATTACGAAAAGCTTAGGGCAGGAGATCCACAGCCTTTCAATCATCCTTTCGAAAACAACTTCCCTGCAGACTTTATCTGTGAGGGAGTAGACCAAACCAGAGGATGGTTCTACACATTGCATGCTATTGCATCGCTGCTGTATGGCAGTGTAGCATTCAAAACCGTCGTGAGCAACGGCTTGGTGCTGGATAAGAACGGCAATAAAATGAGTAAACGTCTGGGCAATGTGGTAGACCCCTTCGATACCATTGAAAAATTTGGCGCAGATGCTACGCGCTGGTATCTTATCACCAATGCATCCCCTTGGGATAATCTAAAATTTGATATCAACGGAATCAAAGAAGTACAGCGTAAATTCTTCGGTACTTTATACAATACTTATCAGTTCTTCGCTTTATATGCCAATGTAGACGGCTTTACCTTTAAAGAGCCTTATATGCCGTTAAACGAGCGCCCGGAAATCGACCGCTGGATTATTTCCTCGCTACATTCGCTCGTTCAAAACGTAACACAGGCGATGGACAATTACGAGCCCACACAGGCGGGTAGGTTGATTGAAGATTTTGTGGATGAACAGCTAAGCAACTGGTATGTGCGCCTGTGCCGGCGTCGTTTCTGGAAAGGAGAGTACGAAGCTGATAAAATTTCAGCTTATCAGACGTTGTATGAATGTCTGGAAACTGTAGCTACCTTGATGGCTCCTATCGCACCATTCTTCAGTGATGCTATTTACCAGAACCTCAATGAGGTTACCGGCCGTCATCCTCACCAATCGGTGCACCATGCGCTCTTCCCTACTGCCAATACCGCGTTCATTGATAAAGAATTAGAGGAAAGAATGCAACTGGCACAGGATGCCAGCTCACTCATTTTGTCGCTAAGAAAGAAAGTCAACATCAAGGTGCGTCAGCCTTTACAGAAAGCGCTCATTCCGGTACTTAATCCGGCAATGAAAACACAGCTGGAAAAGGTAGAAGACTTGATAAAATCCGAAGTAAACGTTAAAGAAATAGCGTATTTAACCGAAACCGACGGATTCATAAAGAAAAGAATTAAACCTAATTTTGTATTATTAGGTAAGAAACTTGGGCCTAAAATGAAAGCGGTTTCCGCGGCCCTAGCCCAATTCACCCAAGAAGATATCAACCAATTAGAACGAAATGGTGTTTATACCTTACATTTGGAAGGTGAGGCGATTGATATCAAATTAGAGGAAACGGAAATCACCAGTGAGGATATTCCGGGATGGACCGTATCCTCCAAGGGCGCTCTAACGGTTGCATTGGATATCACCATCACCCCCGAGCTACAACAAGAGGGTGATGCAAGGGAATTCATTAACCGTATTCAGAAGATACGCAAAGACAAAGGATTTGAGCTGACAGATAAAATAGAAGTGATTGTTGACGCAAATGAAGCACTAAAAAGTTCTTTAAACAGGTTTAAAGACTATATTTGCGCGGAAATATTGGCTGAAAATATTAATTTCCAGCCAATTTCGGGAAATGATGGTATAGAAATTGATGTGAATGATAACATTTTACAAACGATTGTTTCTAAAAAAGGGTAAACTACATGGCTACAAAAAAAAGTACACCGGCAAAAAAAGCAACGCCGGCCAAAAAGCAGAAAAAAACTGTCGCTAAAACCACAGTAAAAGCAGTTGCTAAGAAAACAGCAACTAAGAAAAGTACTGCTACAAAAGCGGCAGCTAAGAAGAAAACAGCTCCAGCAAAAACAAAAACTGCTGCAGCTAAGAAAACTGCAGCGAAAGCGACTCCGGCAAAAAAAGCAGCAACTAAAAAACAAACAACAGTAAAAAGTACTGCTGCAAAAGCCAAAGCTGCACCTCAAAAAACAGCAACTAAAAAAGCAGAACCCAAACAAGCAGTAAAAGCTGCCGGTAGCCAATCAAAAACCCAACAAAAAACTAGCCCTAAAAAAGAACAATCTACCCCAACACCGGTAGTACCGAAACTTTCTACCAAAAGCTCGGTTAAATACCAACCGGAGTTTACAAAAAGTATTTTAGACACCCCTAAAGATGAACCAGTGAAACCAGTAGTGAGATATTCAGATGCGGAATTGCAAGAGTTTAAGGAAATTATTTTGAAAAAATTAGATGCGGCCAAAAAAGAGCTGGCTTATTTACAGGGGCTAATTACACGCCGTGACGAAGGAGGAGACATGGATGAAGGTCGTTATATGACTATGGAAGATGGTAGTGTAAGTATGGAACGCGAGCAGCTGAGCCAATTAGCCAGCCGCCAAATTCAGTTTATCGACCATTTGGAAAAAGCCTTAATGCGTGTAGAAAACAAAACCTACGGTATCTGTCGGGTTACAGGAAATCTTATCGACAAAGCCCGTTTGCGTGCCGTACCTCATGCCACATTGAGTATTGAGGCAAAATCAATGCTTAACAATAACAAATAAACGGTCTTAACAGTAAAATACATTCATTGCATAAAAGCGAAGCATAAACGCTTCGCTTTTATTGCTTTATATATTACAAACCGGGGATAAGCTCCTATAATCCGCAGGTAAATAAAGCATAATTGTCATGACCATCTCATTTCAATACAATAAAAAGCAGGTAATTCAAGCGCTACGCTACCATTTCATAGCTAAGAAGGAAATTCGGATTATGATTATCATGGTAAATGTATTTGCCATTGCCTCGCTTATCTGGTATATGATGGGCAAGATCACTCCGGTGGCTTTTCTTACCTATTCCCTATTATGGATTGTATTGATGATTGCCATATGGTTTGTACTACCGGGCTTTGTATATCGCAAGGCGGAAACTTTTAAGCATGGCTTTTCTATGCATTTTAATGAGGATGATTTTACATTAGAGCACGAAACAGGCTCAAGAAGCTGGCCTTATACGGCGCTACATTCCTTCCGCGAAACGCCCCATTTTTTCCATCTTTATTTTGACACACGTTCATTTCTACTGATTCCCAAAGACGCCTTTGTCACCAACGAGCAAATGCTACAGTTACATAACCTCTTGAAAGCAAAAGTGGGATAATAATAGGCGAATCAAATGCGCTTTTTCATTAATACGTGTGGGATAGATACTTTTTCAAATGGCTCACTGCAGGGTCTATAGCCCATTTTTTCATAAAATCCTACTGCGCTGGCTCGAGCATCCATAGCAATTTCGCTGTAACCAGAATCGCGCGCAATTGTCTCTGCAAATTCTATTAAAGCGCGGCCAATACCTTTTCCCTGCAATTGACTTCGAACGGCCATTTGCCGCAATATGGCAGAACCTTCCTGTCCTCTTACCAGTATGCAGCATCCAAGCAGTTCATCATCTTCAAAAGCTCCAATCAGAATATGATCTTTATCGGCCTGAATGTCCTGTTCATTCAGCGTCATGCCCAGCGGTTTGCGCAAGATTTCATTGCGCAGTTCCACCATCTTCCAATATTCCTTGGAGTCGTAATCAATGATTTTTAGGGCCATAGTGGTAATTTTATGGTCCGATATACTGTATGATAAACTGAAAAATACCAAATTTTATTGGCAGCGTAACATTTTTACATTTTTTTTTGTTTCTGGTAGTTATTTAGTCAAAAACTCTATTTTTGCACTCAACAATAAAAACAATCAGATATGTCAGACATTGCAACAAGAGTTAAAAAAATCATCGTTGACAAATTAGGTGTTGACGAAGCAGAAGTAACTAACGAAGCGTCTTTTACCAATGACCTGGGCGCTGATTCTTTAGATACTGTTGAACTGATTATGGAATTTGAAAAAGAGTTTAATATTTCTATTCCCGACGAACAGGCTGAAACCATCACCACTGTTGGACAGGCTGTTTCATATTTAGAAGAACACGCTAAATAAAAATTTGAACAAAAAAGCTTATCTGTCACTCATCCGATATAGTTTGACAGAAATTAGCGAACTTTATATCCGCCTTTGCAAGTGGTATACCCTCACAAAGGCGGTTTTTCTTAACGTTGAGCTGCACGGCTTATGGAATTAAAAAGGGTAGTAGTTACTGGAATGGGCGCGTTAACACCGCTCGGCAATACGATAGATGAATATTGGAACGGCCTGATAAACGGAGTTTCTGGCGCTGCCCCTATTACATTGTTTGATGCATCAAAATTCAGAACCCGGTTTGCCTGTGAGGTAAAAAATTTTGAACCCACAGATTATCTGGATAAAAAGGAAGCGAGAAAGCTCGATCGTTTTTCTCAGTTTGCCCTCGTAGCCAGCGACCAGGCTATGAAAGATGCCGGTCTTAGTAAAGACACCATTAACCCCGACAGAGTGGGTGTGGTTTTAGGAAGCGGAATTGGAGGGCTCATCACATTCCAAAACGAGGTAGCAGAATTCGCCAAGGGAGATGGTACGCCTAAATTCAACCCTTTCTTTATCCCTAAGATGATTCTGGATATTGCTGCCGGACACATCAGCATGAGACATAATTTAAGAGGCCCGAACTACGCCGTGGTAAGTGCCTGTGCCAGCAGCACCAACGCTATGATTGATGCCTTAACCCTGATTCGTTTAGGCAAGGCCGATATTATTCTCACCGGAGGTAGCGAAGCCGTTATCAGCGAAGCAGGCGTGGGCGGATTCAACGCCATGAAAGCCATGAGCGAACGCAACGATGATCCCGCTACAGCCAGCAGACCTTATGACAAAGACAGAGATGGCTTTGTAATGGGTGAAGCTGCCGGTGTATTGGTATTGGAAGAATTAGAACACGCACTGGCACGTGGCGCCAAAATTTATTGTGAAATAGTGGGTGGCGGAGCCACAGCCGATGCTTATCATATTACAGCTCCTCATCCCGAAGGATTAGGAGCGAAAAACGTTATGCTTGCAGCATTGAAAGATGCAGGGCTCGACGTTACTGCAGTAGATTATATCAATACCCACGGTACATCCACCCCGCTGGGTGATATTGCCGAAGTAAAAGCTATTCTGGACGTATTTGGAGAACACGCTTATAAGCTCAATATTAGTTCCACTAAAAGTATGACAGGCCATTGCCTAGGTGCCGCAGGAGTTATTGAAGCTATAGCCTGCATCAAAAGTGTAGTCCACGATATCGTTCCGCCTACCATCAATCACTTTACTGATGATCCGGAACTAGACCCCAATCTTAACTTTACATTCAATAAAGCACAGGAAAGAGTGGTAAATGTGGCACTCAGTAACACTTTTGGTTTCGGAGGGCACAACGCTTGCATCATTGTAAAGAAATACAAATAAGTTAGTGAGTTTCATTAGGAATTTATTTGTAAAAAAGTCAGACGCCTCTTTCATTAAGGAGTTAAAGAACATCTTGGGATTCACTCCTAAGAACTACTCTTTATATAAAACCGCCCTTACCCATCGTTCCGTTAGCGAAAATGTAGATGAGAATAACGAGCGATTGGAATATTTGGGCGATGCCATTCTGGGCGCTATTACGGCTGATTATCTTTTTCGCCGCTACCCGTATCATGGTGAAGGATTTTTAACCGAGATGCGCAGCAAAATGGTGAACCGCCAACAACTCAATGATATAGCGGTACGCATGGGGCTGAAAAAAATTACTAAATACAATAAGGCCGACCACTGCCTGAAAACCAGCCATATCTTTGGTAATACCCTAGAAGCACTGGTCGGCGCTATCTATCTGGACTATGGATATGAGCGTACCCGTCGCTGGGTGCAGGATTATATCATCACGCCACATATGTTTATGGATGAGCTCGAAAATCTCGAAATCAACCATAAAAACAAGCTCTACGGCTGGGCCAATAAAAATGGAAAAGCACTGGAATTTGTCACCGTTGACGAAAAAGTGGAGAACGGTCGCCGTTTGTTTACGGTAGCCGCCGTGGTAGATGGCGAAAGTATCGCCCAGGCTACAGCTTTTAATAAAAAAGATGCTTCGCAAATTGCAGCCAATAAGGCTATCGAGATTTTAGGTCTTAACAATCAGTAGTCTCCTTTCTTTTTTATTTACCTTTAAGGTATGTCTATACTTTCCGTGCCTGTATATATGGATTACAGTGCTACTACACCTTGTGATGAGCGTGTGGTTGACGCTATGTTGCCTTATTTTACCCGGTTCTTTGGCAATACAGCCAGCCGTATTCATAGTTACGGATGGCAGGCCGAAGCCGCAGTAGAATTGGCCCGCGAGCAAGTAGCCCAAATTATTCATGCACAGCCTAAAGAAATTGTTTTTACCTCAGGGGCTACAGAAGCTTGCAACTTAGCCCTCCGCGGAGTAGTGGAGTTATATGCCGTAAAAGGCAATCATATCATCACCACAAAGACCGAACATAAAGCCGTTCTGGACACCTGCAAAGCTCTTGAAAAAAAAGGAGCAATTATTACTTATCTGGATGTAGATGCCAACGGGCTTATCGATTTAACTGCACTAGAGCAAAGCATCACACCCTCTACCATTTTAGTGAGCATTATGCTAGCCAATAACGAAACCGGTGTGGTACAAAACGTTGCCGAAATTGGAAAAATTTGCAAACAACATAAAGTACTATTCTTTTGCGATGCTACTCAGGCGGTAGGTAAAATACCCATAGATGTTCTTGCCTCGGAAATAGACTTACTGGCCTTTAGTTCGCACAAAATCTATGGTCCTAAAGGGGTAGGCGCATTATATATCCGAAGCCGTAATCCACGTGTAAAAATCGCACCGCAGATAACTGGTGGAGGCCACGAAAACAATCTGCGCAGTGGCACCTTAAATGTTACCGGCATTGTGGGATTTGGAAAAGCCTGTAGCATCTGTATGGAGGAGTTGTCCACAGAACAAGAGCGATTAACACGACTGCGCGATCGTTTGAAAGACGGTCTATTGCAAATACCCAACACTACTTTAAACGGGCATCCCAGTCAGCGACTACCGAACGTGCTGAACATCTCTTTCCCTCCTTTGAACAGCGGATTATTACTTTCTGCATTAAATAAAAGTATTGCGCTTTCTTCGGGCTCAGCCTGTACCAGCGGTAGTCTGGATCCATCCTATGTTTTATCCGCCATGGGCATTGACGATACGCATGCACGCGCAGCTCTGCGGTTTAGCATTGGGCGATTCACTACCGAAGAAGAGATAGACTTTGCCATTCGTGAAGTAAACGAAAAAGTCACACAACTCAGAAACGAGGGTATGTTCATCGGTTAATGCAATAATTCCGTTAAAAGCATTGCCGAATTGGGTATTATCCCACTCGTTCCCTCCCAACTTACATCAATTTCTGTTACCTTCGTTCTTATCTATTATTCGTCCTTATCTAAAAAAACAATGTACTATGAGCCAGGTTTGGAAAGAATACCAAGAAAAAAATAAAGACAGATTTCTGGAAGAAATGCTGGAGCTGCTACGCATCCCTTCAGTAAGTGCCAGAAGCGAACATAAGAGTGATATGATCAAATGCGCCGAAGCTATAAAAGACGCCTTACTGGCCAGCGGCTGCGATAAAGCCCAAGTAATGGAAACCGGCGGTCATCCGGTGGTGTACGGCGAAAAAATTATCGATCCCAATAAGCCTACCGTACTGGTATACGGACATTACGACGTACAACCTGTAGAACCGCTAGAACTGTGGCACACCCCTCCATTTCAACCCACTATTATCGATGGCAAAATATATGCTCGTGGCAGTGCTGATGACAAAGGACAGTTTTACATGCACCTAAAGGCACTGGAAACTATGGTAAATACCAACACCATGTGCACTAATATTAAATTCATCATCGAGGGTGAAGAAGAAGTGGGCTCTCCCAACCTGGCAAAATTTGTTGCGGCCAACAAGGATCTCTTGAAGGCCGATGTGATCCTCATCAGTGATAGTGCTTTATTGAGCATGGACACTCCATCCCTCGATACGGGAGTACGCGGATTAAGTTATATAGAAGTAGAAGTAACCTCAGCAGCTCGCGATTTGCACAGTGGCTCTTACGGTGGCGCAGTAGCAAACCCCATTGTTGTGCTTTCTAAAATGATTGCCAGCTGCCACGACGAAAACAATCATATTACCATACCCGGGTTTTATGATGATGTGGTTACAGTATCGGATGAAGAACGTGCATTGATTAACAAAGCGCCCTTTGATGAAGAAGAGTACAAGAAAGAAATCGGCATTAAAGAACTATGGGGAGAAAAAGGTTATACCACTTATGAAAGAACGGGTATCAGACCCACACTGGAATTGAACGGTATATGGGGTGGTTATACAGGAGAGGGTTCTAAAACTGTTCTACCTGCTAAAGCCACTGCTAAAATCTCTGCGCGACTGGTACCTAATCAAAGCAGCGAAAAAATTACTCAATTGTTGTTAGATTACTTCAGAAAAATAGCCCCGTCCTGTGTTACCGTAAATGCTTTTGAACATCATGGCGGCGAAGCTTATAATACACCTATAGACAGTAAGGGATACCAGGCAGCCAGTAAAGCACTCGAGACAACTTTCGGGAAAACACCAATTCCCGTAAGAGGAGGAGGCAGCATTCCTATCTGTCATACCCTCGAGAAAGAATTAGGCACTCAGATTATTTTCATGGGCTTTGGTCTGGATAACGACGGACTACACAGTCCCAACGAAAAATATAATGTTGAAAACTATTTTAAGGGTATTGAAACGATACCTTATTTCCACAAATACTTTGCAAAATAAAAGAAAGCCGGTACAGTTGTACCGGCTTTTATATTTCAAAATATTTACTTTTTATCAGCTATTTTGGCAACTCCGGACGACGCATGCGATAGGGAGTTCCGGTTAGTGTCTTCAGAAAAGCCACTAGCTGTGCTTTTTCCTCTTTTGTCAAATCCAGTTTTTTGATCAATCTGTCTGTTTTAGGAAATAGCGGATCATTTTTTTGCTCTTCCGTTTTTGGAGGTTGTGGCATTCCGCTGTTATACATATTTACAATTCCTTCCAGATTATCAAATAAACCATTATGCATCCAGGGACGCGTTCTTTCCAGTTCGCGCAAAGAGGGAGTGCGAAAACGACCCACGTCTTCCGGATTTTTAGTAACATTATATCGCCCTAAATCCTCATACTTCCTTTTGTAATAAGTAAGGCCTATATTATGAAAAGAGGTATCTGTGAGATAAGGACCGCTATGACAGTTCATACAACGCGCCTTAGTGCGGAACAAATGTAGCCCCACTACTTCATCATCAGTAAATACATGATATTCTCCACTCAGGAAACGATCGTAGCGTGTAGCCCTGCTCTTGATGATTTTCTGAAATGCGGCAAGTGCAGTAGATATTTTATCAAAATCGATTTCAGGAGTACCGTATGCTTTTTCAAATAAATCTCTGTACCCTTGAATCTTTGAAAGCTTCTCGCTCAACAGAGGCACTTCCATATTCATTTCGTGATGCGCACTCAAAGGTTCTATCATCTGCGAAGCAAAATCATTCGCCCTACCATCCCAGAACAATTTGGGATAGATATGTACATTTAAAAGGCTCATGGTATTGCGCTTGCCTTGCATATGATCATTACCCAGAGCCACTACTCTTCCGTCTTGCCAAGCCAGATCTGGATCATGACAGCTACTACAGGAAATCTGATTAGAGCCCGAAAGACGCGGATCGAAAAACAAAAACATTCCTAGGCGGGTCACAGGATCTTTATCAGCTTTAAACCACGAGGTGTCATCTTTGGGAATTACGCCTAACTCGCTCCAAATGGCTCCGGAATCAATATGAGGCTTAGGCCACTCGCTAATGGGCCTGCTGTACAAGCTTCTTATCGAATCTGCATAGCTTTTGAAAGTACGCGCAGCGTGGTTCGTGTATGAAAATGACATCATACCCAGCAGTACAATCACCCCTAAAGTCAAATAAATCTTACGCATGATTTGCAAAAATAAGTTTAAAACAGACAGCCCAAGGTAATATGGAAAATGTTATAGTATTTGCCAAGATACTGTGTATTCAATGCACTTGTGAGAGAAGTAGCACCGCGCAAATAAGCGATAGTTTTGGTACTCACTCGTTGTGCGTATTGTACCGCGGGCGTAATACGAATGCGAGAGGCAGTGAGAAATTCATATTCCTGATTCAGATAGCTATCTCTTGAGGCTGGAGGACGCGCCGATGAGACAGGCTGGTAGGTTCCATCACTATGCAGTGCTCCCGAACCACCTCCATATCCAACACCTAAAGACACCGTATACATATCTTTTCCTTTGATAAAGTTTCGAGAAGCATTCGCATCCGCTTCATATAAATTTAAATCCTGAATACGCAAGAAAGGATACAACGATGTTTTGTGATAGCGATTCATGTATTGAAATGATGCGTTCAATACCCACAAGGGATTGTCGTTTGCTACGCCCAGATATCCTTTATAGTTAATAGCACCTTTTGTAATTTGTCGATTCAATACTTCGTTCTGACCATGATAAATAATTATAGTACTGCCACCGGAGGTATTGCCTTTACTATATACGTTCTCCATATTGATAAGATCCTCATAGCCGGCCTTTAACTGTATTAGATGCAGATTTTTATTTTTTTGGATCTTCAGTACCCCTGTATATTCATAGCTATCTGCATCGTGCTCGGTAAAAACAATAGATGCTGTTGCCTTCTTACCATAATAACCGCTTCGCCTTGCATAAGAAAATTCATTCAACAGGCTCACTGTATTACTAAATCGGATATCCGCCTGAAGAGCCATACCGTGGGTATTATTGACAATAGGACGTCGCTCATCGGTAAGTCCGTCCTCGCCAAACAACTCCGTTCTTCCATAAAAATTACCGTAGTTCAAAAAAACGAGATATTGTTTATCCGTATTGCCATGTACCTCAAATTTCAAGCTTTCAATACGACGAACGTAATTATAACTAAGTCCTAATTTAACAGCTTTAGATAATGTATAATTTACACCCGCAGCAACATCCATATTCAGTAATCTGTTGATATGCCGCAAATCTTTGAGCTTGGCATAATCAGCCACTTCATAAGATATGGCACCTCCCAATGTCAATCTCTGCGACACGGCAGCGCTTACACTGCCGGATAAGTTATACCCTTCCAGCTTTTTGGTACCGGCTGTAGAATCAGTATTGTCGTCAAAATTGAGAGGTGATGTATAAGGGTCGACCCATGCACTACCTTGCATGTTTTTACCTCTAAAATTCTGATAATCTACTGCACCATAGAAAATAACATTTCTATTGAGTCGATAAAATGACTCAGAACCGATATTGATTTTATAACTATTATCAGACTGATAATAGTTTTTGAATGCACCGTCCGCTTTTTCATAGGCTACATTGGCCACAGATACTTTGTCCACATCTACATATTGTAATCCCGATGGATTATGAGTTTGTAGCCAGGGATTATTATTTTTTATGTAATTGATATCATAAAAAGAAGTATCTGTGATTTGAGCAATAGATATGTTGGCGCAACCAAGTGTTGCGCCCAACATAAAACCGATTATCAGACGACTGAATTGCATTATTGGTTAATTAGTTCTCAAAGATGGCTTGCTACGCAAATGAAAATCTTTGGTAGAGTTATTAGTATCCATGTATATAATTATCGCCCCGTTTTTAATTGAAGCTTCGGCATCGATGCCGCTAGGATCAGTACTACCACCAACACCTTCCGTACCCAGTGCGTAATTATATACCAATTTACCAGCATTTTCCGCAATCGCTTCTGTAGCTTCTTTATCTACATTGCGGTAAATAGAATAACCCTGCCTGTTGACATGATATACATAGCCGGCATCAATATTGGACGTAAAACGTTTTACATTGTTTTCGTTATTTAATAGATATACTTCAACGCCGTCCAGCACCCAATCAAAAGGTACTTTTTTACCATTATAAGCAGAAAGCCATGCATTATAATTATGAGCAGCATCGGCTCCGAAAGCAGTAGGTGTTGTACCTTTGGTGGTAAAAAGAAATACACCCGGACTTGTTACGCTTATAGACCAAGCATTCCCTGTTCCGTATTTCACGGCCTTCAAATAATGATTGGTGGGAATAGAGGCCGCAGGGGCTACATAATAATTGGCATTATTATACTGTAAGATGTCATAAGTACAATAATATTCTGGATTATCAAAGTTGATGGATTTTGAATAAGTAATGGTATTATTCACCGCATTGTTCAATGCAATTACTATTTGTTTGCCCGGCTGTATGGTTACACTCTGCTGAAAATACCAGTAGCCTTGGGGTGCGGGAATCCATCCTTCTGACTCGTACGACAATTTCCCTGATTCATCGTAAAAACCGTTAGAAGCCTGACTATTGTAAGGAGCAATCATACCCAGGCATACATTCTCCAAAGTAGCTGGAGTAGTGGAATTATTATACAAAACGATATACTTATCAAACTCAAACGTTCCCGACCCGTCGTCCTTCAGCGTTCCTCCCACAAAAATCTCTTTTATTATTACCTGAGATAGTTGTGCCTCTATCAATGTAATTTTTGTGATATTATTTTTATCCCAATCTGAAGAAACGGTAATGTTAGCATCAGCATTACCGTTAAATATAGTTCTCTGTACACCGTCTGCTTGGGTATAAGAAGCAGAGGCCTGGTATACACCTGCCGGTACTACAAACTTAGCCAAACCACTTGCATCGGTAAGTGATTCAAATACGTTTGAAGAACCGGTTGCAGTTAACTTTACATTGACTCCGGCAACCGTAAAATTGTTCCCTGATGTATCAGTAAGCTGTACGGCAACTTCAAAAGTAGGATAGGTGATACTATCTTTTTTTCTACACGCTGCAAATACTAAAACGAACAAGCACGTCAGATAGATTACATTTTTCATGTTATATTGAATTTAGCTTTTTACTAATTAAACTTTAATCGCAAAGAAATACCGTAATAAAACCTGGGTATATAACTGCTTTCGAATAAACTAAGCTTAGTATCGGACCAGGTAGAACGTACCCGGCTCATATTGTTTAAAAAATTGATGGCATTAAATGATATAGATGCCAGTTCTCCTATTTCTTTAGTGATGCTAATATTGGCACTGTAATAGAACGACGTTCTATTAGGATTGAAATAGTAATTGGTGTTAGTCTTAATTACCATTTTTGCCAGTTCATTATATAATGTCGGATCGTTATCCTTCGCCCACAAAAACTTTTCGGCAAAAGGAATAGGTGTATTCATGTCATCCAGACTGATATAATACAGTGGATACACTCCAACAAAACGATCTCTTCCGTAGATATCAGTAAGCGTTTGTGAAGGCATATAAGCATCTCTACTATCCAATACAAACCCCCGACCTATATTTCCATATTCGCTCAGGTTTTGCGAGTAATTGTGCAAAGAACCTTCCAATCTTGCTGTAAGCACCATGCGTATGGATGGAATATGTGTTATGGTAGTTACATTAAGGTCTGCCTGTCTTTTTTTCTCTCCATTGGCTGATGATGCCCCTCCCACGAAAATGCCAATGTATTTGTACGGATTACCATCGGCCATATTTTGGGTAGTATTGGGCATATACATGCGCAATGTTTCATCGATATGCTTATAAGTGTAATAAGCTCCGTCTAATCTTAACGAAGTACGCAAGGATTTTATTTGCTTGAAATCGGCAATAAAGCTGATACTTTTCCTATCTACCGGATATCGGTTATTAAAAGGCATTGGATTGCTGTAGAACCGAGTAAACTCTCTATACGTCAGTGTTTCCGAAGGTAATGTACCGGTTCTATCTTTCACTGTTACAATACCGGTATACTTATCCACCGCATAAATCCTGTTGGCAATAGGAATGCTAGAATTTTCCAAATCGGACTGGTCTGTAAACTTATAGGTAAATGGTGTATAAATACCCACACTTTCGAATGTGTTTTTGGTTCTTCCTTGAGATGCCACAATAGTCAATGCCACACCTGCAATTTTCATCTCCACAGCAAGCTCACTTTGTACTGTGTACTGCCATTTTAAATCAGGATTAAATAGCCTTGTATATGGCACGGTATAATAAGCGTAAAAGGTCTCCCCTTCCGAAGTGGTACCTGGAGCAAAAGTCAGTATATCTCTATATCCTGGCACCTTATATAAAACATTGAACGAAGGCAGTTTTACCGATCTTCCCCATCCTGCACGAATACTCAAGTCGCTCACGGTTTTAGGCTGACGCTCCCAAAAAGTATAACGTAGGTTGGTGCGTGGCGACAAACTGCTCACAGTACCATACTCGGATCCTTTTACACTGGTAAAATCGGAACGCATACCTACTACCCATTGAAGATAAGCATGAGTGCCTGTTTTTATTTTTATTCTGTCTTCCGCATAAAAAGCATAGTTATTAATAGCCGGCTCTTCATCATATCGATACTCTCTCCAGGTAGGAGCATAACGCATGTCGGCATAGTAATTACCTTTACCAAAATTTTTACTGCCCCGGTATTCACCACCAATCATCAGATTATTGGTAATGTTTTTAACGCGCTTTGCCCAATTAGCTTTAAGCACGGCGGAATAGTTCAGTGCCTTATTATCATCATAACTTATTTCATACCAATATCCCGGTGGAATCAGCAATATGTCTGCATTCGGGTTTTGGTCATAAGTCTGCCCTACGTGGTATCCTTCTTCCTTTGTTCGGATAGACACTTGTGATGAGGAAGCAGATTTATTCTGACTGGTTTCGGATAATTTGTTATTATAGTTTACTCCTACTGTTGCCTCCAGATTGGTGATCCATTTTTTATTCAATAACCATTTTCCCGAAATGTGGGTACGTAGCACATTATCCTTCGATTTAGAATAGGTATTTACAAATTTATCCGGATCGGCTTCGGTACTCATGCCCCCAAAACCTCCCGAGAATCCTACATTCAGCAATAAAGGTTTTCGGGCTTTATTAAAAGTGTTGGAATAATTAAGCGTCAAACTGTTCCTGTCGTAGGAGGTATATGGAGAAGCAATATTGGAAACCGATTTGGTATATTCCCAACTGGCATTTAACACGCCTCCTTTTTTACCAATGCTAAAACCTCTGCTAAGACCGATCTGCTTAGTATTGGGTTTGGAAGACATATCCAGTGTAAGCGGTGTAACACCTTTACGGGTATGGATTCTTACCATACCATTAGCCACGTCGCCATACTCTACGGAGGGCACGCCTGTAATTACCTCAATACTCTCAATATTGGTAGTACTAATATTACGTACATCTACGGCAGTAATACCCGGTAGCGCATTGGGTGATAAACGAACGCCATCTACCTCCACCCCGACACCAAAAGCCGGATTACCACTCTCGCTAAAACGACCATTCACATAAAGATTCTGAGGTCCTGAAGTAAGCGTAAGATCCCGGTTGGTTTTTCCTCCGGGTAGTAAGCTCATAGCATCTTGCACGCTCAACATTTGCAGTTGATCCAGTGCTTTACGGTCGATGGAATAGGTGGTTCCGTTTGCCTCATCACTTTGGATAGTAGCCGTAACCACTACATTCTCCAATGCCAGATCATTTTTGATCATGAAGAAAACCGTATCTACCACTTCCCTCATGATGATTTCAGAGGAGAGTTTGACGTAATTGAGGCTGGTAACTTGAACCACTATCTTACCTATGGGAACATTCTCGATGCGAAAGCGTCCCTCCTTATCGGCAATTGCCCACAAATCTGTTTCTGCTATCGTTATCGTGGCTCCGGGAATAGGATGCTGCTTCTGTTTATCCAGCACATATCCAGATAAAACATTTTGCCCTGATACTGCATCACTCCACAAAAAGCATATAGCCAATAACAGAATGGTATGAAAACGAGTTGTAATATTTTCGAGCACTATTTAATTTTTCAACGCGCAAAGTTACCCCGCCACGGTGAGCCGGTATTTACGAAATACGGAAAAATTTCCTCCAAAATATGTAACCTCTATCAAAATCAATACATTATACAAGTCGCGTTCCACCATCCACTTCATTAAATCCTTCGTAAATTTGTGCTTTTATCAACGCATAGAGTAATAGAGTAAAAACATTGAAGTGTATGGCAGAAGCCGAAAAATCGGAAAAACTTCGTTTAGATAAATATTTATGGTCCATTCGCCTGTTCAAAACCCGGCGACTGGCCACTGATGCGTGCAATGCTAACAAAGTGAAATATGAGGGAGAACCAGCTAAACCTGGTAAAAACGTACACCTTGGTGATATTTATGAAGTACGTACCGAAGGTCGTAAATGGGTAATTAAGGTTACCGGCCTATTGCACAATCGGTTAAAATATTCCGAAGCCATTAAATATTATGCCGACCTCACGCCTCCCGAAGAAATTGAAAAAGCCAAAGTACAGGCGGCTGCCTTTTTCAGTGGCAAACGCCTAAGCAAAATAGGGCGCCCCACAAAAAAAGACCGCCGAGATTTGGACAATTTTATGGGATGGGAATAGCAAAATTCCTGATGACAGCCCGTTTCCGTTTATCTTCGCAAACGTGACCAACAGGACTTTTGAAGAAGAGTATTGCAAATTTGATATTCCATGCACATCGATATCATTACCGTACAACCTGATTTACTGGCCAGCCCGTTTTCGCACAGCATCATGAAACGTGCGCAGGACAAAGGCCTACTAACGGTTCAGGTACATCACTTACGTAAATGGGCTATTAACGAATATGGGCAAGTAGACGACTATCAGTATGGTGGTGGTGCCGGCATGGTAATGATGTGTGAGCCGCTGGCCAATGCCATTGAAGAACTTTCCACAGAGAGGAAGTTCGATGAAATCATCTACCTCACCCCTGATGGGAAAACATTGAATCAGAAAACCGCCAACATGCTTTCCCTGAAGCAAAACCTATTACTTATTTGTGGCCATTACAAAGGCATTGACGAACGTATTCGGGAAAAATATGTGACGCTGGAAATATCCATCGGAGATTATGTATTGAGTGGTGGAGAACTGGCTGCAGCCGTACTGGTGGATGCCATAGGCAGATTAATACCTGGTGTACTGGGCGATGAAACTTCGGCCCTTACCGATTCTTTTCAGGATAACTTATTAGCCCCTCCTGTATACACCCGTCCAGTAGAATGGAATGGTATGAAAGTGCCTGATGTACTCATGAGTGGCGATCATAAGAAAATCGAAGATTGGCGTTACGAGCAGGCGCTTCAACGTACTAAAGAAAGAAGACCGGATCTTCTAAGAGACCATTAAAAAAGCCACGGACAGACGATGCTCGCACCGATATCCGTGGCTGATACTTTTTTAAATACGGCCTATGATAATTTTCCAACCATCTTGGCAGGATCCACCCATTTATCAAATTCTTCAGCAGTAAGATATCCTAGTTTCACGGCCATCTCCTTAAGGGTAGTTCCTTCTTTATGTGCTTTCTGCGCAATCTCTGCAGCTTTATAGTAACCGATCTTAGTGTTTAAAGCAGTTACGAGCATCAGTGAATTATCCAGATGTTTTTTGATATTGGCTTCGATAGGAGCAATACCTACTGCACATTTATCGTTGAAGGACACGCATCCTTCACCTATCAACTTAGCGCTGTGTAAAAAGTTGTAAATCATCATCGGCTTGAACACATTTAGCTCAAAATGACCGGTGGCACCACCTACATTTATAGCTACATCATTACCCAACACCTGTGCCGCAATCATTGTTAACGCCTCACATTGAGTGGGATTCACTTTCCCCGGCATAATAGAAGAGCCGGGTTCATTGTCGGGAATAAAGATTTCCCCAATACCACTGCGCGGACCACTAGCCAGCATACGAATGTCGTTAGCAATCTTCATTAGGCTTACTGCAACGGTTTTTAGCGCGCCATGTGCTTCTACTATAGCATCGTGAGCAGCCAGAGCTTCAAATTTATTCTCGGCAGTTTTAAACGGCAGTTTGGTAAGTTTAGCAATTTCCGCAGCCACATTTTCAGCATATCCTTCGGGAGTATTGATACCTGTACCAACGGCAGTACCACCCAGCGCCAGCTCACTCAGGTGAGGCAATGTATTTTTAATAGCCTTTAGGCCATGATCCAGTTGCGATACATAGCCACTCAACTCCTGACCCAGGGTTAAAGGGGTAGCATCCATGAAATGCGTACGACCAATTTTCACCACCTTCATGTACTGCTTACTTTTTTTCTTTAGTGTATTACGCAGTTTCTCAATACCCGGAATGGTCACTTCCACCAGGATTTTATAAGCCGCAATGTGCATGGCCGTAGGAAAAGTATCATTACTGCTTTGACTTTTATTTACATCATCGTTAGGATGCAGTACTTTTTCTTTATCGGTAAGTTTACCACCGTTGAGTACATGCGCACGATTGGCAATCACCTCGTTTACATTCATATTGGACTGGGTACCACTACCGGTTTGCCATACTACCAGCGGGAACTCATTATCCAGCTTACCCTCCAGAATTTCATCACACACCTTGCTGATTAAAAGGTATTTATTCCGGGGAAGGACTTTGGCTTTATAGTTAGTAATAGCAGCTGCTTTCTTTAGATAAGCAAAGGCCCGGATAATTTCCTTAGGCATCAAATTGATGTCTCGAGCTATTTTAAAATTTTCAATTGAACGTTGAGTTTGCGCACCGTAATAGGCGTTGACAGGTACTTTCACCTCGCCCATCGTATCTTTTTCTATTCTGAAATCCATATTTTAAAAATTTATTTAAGATGATAACAAAGGTATTGTTTAAGATAATTCATAGTAAATAATTTTATTTATTACCTCCAAAATCATACTGCTCCCTCACTTCATTTTTGCAATATCATTGCAATAATTCCTCCTGAATCTGCAACAATGTTTAAATAATACTGCGCTCCACGTTTGCTACCCGCCTAAACCTTGCGGTAACTTTGCATGTTATAAAAGTAACAGGTTCTAATTATGGAAGACAATAATAAAATACAATGGAAAGTTGAGGGAATGGATTGTGCTACTTGCGCACTGACCATTAATAAATATCTTGATAAAGAAGGTGCCAAAGAAATAAAAGTCAATTTCGCCACAGGAGACGTGAGCTTCTCAATCAACCCTACTCAATCTGTCGAGCACATTTCCAAAGGGCTGGAAGATCTGGGATACAAGGTTGTGAATGAAGCCGCTCACTCCCACGCCCATGGCCATAGCCATACAGAAAGCAAAACAGGTTTTCTTAAAAACAATGCTCAGCGTTTTTGGTTCTGTCTACCATTCACATTGGTACTCATGCTGCACATGATCCCAGCAATGCATCATAGCTGGATTATGCAGCCGCATATTCAGTTAATATTGGTATTACCGGTGTACATTGTAGGAATGTCGTTCTTTGGCGTAAGCGCATGGAAGAGTATTAGAAACGGCATGCCTAATATGAATGTGCTTATCGCATTGGGTGCTACCGCTGCATTCGTGTACAGCCTGTACGGACTAATCACAGGACAACACGAATACATATTCTTCGAAACCACCGCTACCGTCATCACATTAGTTTTTCTCGGAAACTATATCGAAGATAAAACAGTGGAAAATACACAGTCGCAGTTAAAGAAGCTGGCCGAAACACAAGTGGTAATGGCCAATATGATTGCATACGACAACGAACATAACGAGCATATATTCCCTGTCGAGAGTAATACCCTGCGCACGGGAGATTTAATCCTCATTAAATCCGGCGAGCAGGTACCTGCAGATTGTAAAATATTGTGGGGCGAAGCTTATGTAAACGAATCTATCATTACCGGAGAAAGTACTCCGGTAAAAAGAGGTTATAAAGAAAAGCTGATTGGAGGTAGTGTTCTTACTGATGGTACCGTAAAAGCCCAGGTTACAGCAGTGGGGGACGCTACAGTACTGTCAGGCATTATTCATATGGTGAAAGAAGCTCAGGGCGAAAAACCTCCGGTACAGCAAATGGCAGATAAGATCAGTGCCGTTTTTATTCCCATTGTTTTGGGCATCGCCGCACTCACATTAATCATCAACTGGATGGTATTAAAAGACTTCACCCCATCACTGATGCGAGCCATTGCCGTGCTGGTGATTGCATGCCCTTGTGCCATGGGATTAGCCACACCGGCTGCTATTGCAGTAGGATTGGGACGTGGTGCACGTAATGGTATCCTATTCAGAAATGCTACCAGCCTCGAAAACTTTAAAAATATTACACAAGTAGTTTTCGATAAGACCGGCACATTAACTACCGGAAATTTTACCATTACCGGTTATCAGGCAATACAAGAGCACATCAGTGAGGATGATTTCAAACGCTTGGTATATTCACTGGAAAAGTATTCTAATCATCCCATTGCCAAAGCTATCGTACAAGCCTGGAAAACGAACAATGAAATACGTTGGCAAAAAGTAGAAGAAATAAAGGGCGAAGGTATGCGCGCTACAGATAAGGAAGGCAATGAATATCAAGCTGGCTCTTATAAAATTGCTGCACATTTCACAAACGATGATGCACATAACATTTATGTATTGAAGAATGGTACTCTCATCGGATATATCGATGTTGCTGATGAGTTACGCCCTGAAGCTAAAGATGTAATCAACTATTTCAAAAGTAAAAACATCAAAACTATTTTATTGAGTGGCGACAAGCAATCCAAAGCAGTACAGATTGGCGCCATATTGGGTATCGATGAAGTGATTGCTGAAAAAACACCGGAGGAAAAACTGCAAATTATAGCCGCCAAGAATGCCGAAACTCCTACTGCTATGGTTGGTGACGGCATCAATGATGCTCCAGCATTGGCTAAAGCTACTATCGGTATTAGCATGAGCGATGCCACACAAATTGCCATGCAAACCGCACAAGTAGTACTGATGAACCATGGTCTGAAAAACCTCCCTATGGCTCTGGGTCTGGGTAAGCACACTTACAAAACTATTGTGGGCAACCTGTTCTGGGCGTTTTCCTATAATATCATTGCAATTCCCATAGCTGCATTCGGATTACTGACGCCTCAAATCGGTGCGCTGGTAATGGCCTTTAGCGATGTGGTATTAGGCATCAACAGCAGTCGCCTATTAGTGAAGAAGGTGGTATAAATACAAGCTATTCTAAGATGCATGTGCTGGTTGCTTCCTTATAATAGCCTGTATCAATAGTACAGAAACAATCAGCAAAACCACAGGAACAATCAGAAAATAAAATGCATTGACACCTCCGATCGATTTAAAAAGCGTGCCGACAATGCGAGAGCCCAAAGTACCACCCAAAGCGGAAAAAATAATGATAAGCCCCGACATAGGTGCATGCAGGCTTTTGGGTAAATGGCTCAACACTGCTGAATTCAGCAATGGGTAGATAGGTGCAATAAATACTCCAATTAAAGGCAACATAAAGCCCGACAAAGGAACCTCTGTAAAGCTACTCAGTACTACCCCCGCCTCATCGCCTCCCTGCAATCGGGGCAGTATGAGAAGCAACAGTGCTATAGCGCATATTGAGCAGGTAATAACAATGATTACCCAGGAAATATGTTTACTCAGCCATCCGGCCAAAAATCTTCCTAGAGCCAATGATAGCGCCAGCAAAGAGGCCATCTGTACACTTAGTTTATCAGAAAACGAAAAAATCTTCTCATTAAAACGCGGCAACCAGGTCATAATCCCCTGCTCAATCATCACAAAGAAAAAAGCAGAAAACAAGAACACCAACACTAGCGTATTCCATATAAGCTTTAGGGAGTTTTTAATATCATCCCTCCAGTTTGCCCCGGCCGTAGGAGCCTCGATTCGAATATTGGACATACTAAGAAACAACAGCGATATCAAAACAAGTGCACTCAATACCAAATACACTTTTAACCAATTGTGTGGCTGGGTTTCGGAATAAAAAATCGGGAAGAGGAAATAGGCAGAAGCTATGCCTACCATAAAAAACCCTTCAATTGAACTTAACAAAGATGAATGCTCTTTGGGATTATCTGATACAATTCCAACAAGGCTGTATACAGAGAGCTTAATCAAAGCAAAACTAACTCCTACTGACATGAACATCATTTTGGCAGCCAGAAAACTATTACCAAAATACATGCCCATACATCCTACCAATACAATCATCAATGCAATCTGCATTGCTCTTTTATAACCCAACCTGGGTAAAAAAGAGGCTACAAAAAATGATACGATAGCGATGGGAAGATCTTTGAAAGCTTCCAGTATGGATGCCTGTTTCTCATCCACACCATACAGTTTAATAGCACGAGCAATTACAATACCCACGCTATTAAGTAAAACAGCAAATACGAAATAGTTTAAATATAGCGATAGCTTTATTTTCCAACGAGACTGCATGATGATTTATTTTATGATGAAAGTTTTTTTATCCAGACCGATGCCTCTCAACTCTAATTTTTTCCAGTGCGACGGTAGCACAGACGGTACCTGACGGATACCGCTTGCAGTAATATCCAATCCTCCGAACCCCATGAGCACTGCCTGCAATACACCTCCTGCTCCGGTAGCGAAATAAGGATTGGTTCCTCCCTTGGTTTCTGCAATTACCCTAAACGGAGGCAATAGATTAGGCAAATACGCATCCTGAAACCAATGAAACGCTTTTTCTCTATTACCAAGCCTTGCATAAAGCAAGGAAAAGATTGCCTGTGTCATGGCCGGTGTTCCTTCATCGGGCACACGGGTTTCATAATATTCCAGATCGCGCTGAATGTCCTCAGCATGTGTAATCATTTTCAAGGGATATGCAAGCAAATTCACATCAGCCTGTTTGATGCCTTCACCTTTATAAGTGGCGTGCTCTTTCGTAACGCCATTTTCAAACCTCAATATAGGAATATTCTCCGCCACATGCAACCAATCTGGGTTAGGAGTAAGTCCTAAGACTTTTGCCGCTTCTGTTGCATATTTCAAATTACAAATGGCTGCAGCATTGGTAAAAGCGTTGTTATCTACATTTTCGGCCCACTCATCCGCAGCTACTACATTTTTGATATCATATTGGCCGGGTCCATTACGTTCTACCCTACTAGACCAGAAATCGGCTGTTGCTGACAAAATGGGCCATCCTTTTTCACGTAACCATTCTTTATCTTGTGTTACACAATAATAGTTCCAAGCGGCAATTCCCACACAAGCCGTGATATGATGTTCAAACGGCCCGCTGAGTGCCCATACAGGAGTTTCCTCTACACCAGTTTCTGCACTTTCCCAAGGATACATGGCCCCTTTGTAACCTTTGCTAAATGCATTGCGCTTGGCGGCTTCCAAACGTTGGAAACGATATTCAATCAGACTTTTTGCAATTTCGGGATGTAAGACCAAAATTGCCGGATACATCCATAATTCGGTATCCCAAAATACATGGCCGTTATAACCCAGTCCGCTCAATCCCATGGGGGATGGAGAAAACGCACTTCCTTCTCTACAAAAAGAATATAAATGATACATCATGCTATGTACATCCTGCTGACTCTGCGGGTCGCCTTCTATCACAATATCACTTTCCCATAATTTTTCCCAAGCCTTCGTATGAAATTGCACGAGCCTATCTCTACCTTCCAATTTTGCAAAGATGGTAGCGCGTTCAGCTTCATTCAAAGGATCTTCATGATGAGCAGAAGTGATGGAAGAACCGGCAATTGAAAAACTATACGTAGTACCGGCATTTATCATTTTCGAAAACTTCATCAAATGCATATTGTTATCCCACATTTCATGAATGATACGCGGTTCTTGTCCGTGAGGTTCACTAAACAAAAAGGTGTTGCTCGCACACATCAGCAATTTACCTGTGGGGCTGCTTGCAGAAGAAGTTAGCAAACTGATGGTTACATGAGGTCTATCGATTTCATTATAGTAATTCTGCACATCGCGTAATGCATCAGGAGCTTCCATTACACTTGCAGCAGTAATATTGATATTAGTCTTAGCCGCAACTTGTACATCCATCAAAACGGTATAAGGCAAGTGACGCAATGCATAATAAGTGTAAGTAACCGTAGCCTTATTGGCATAAGTAAAAGAAGTTGTAAATGCGGCCCTCTTCATATCCAGCGTTTGTGTAAAGCCTGATATATCCTTTGCTTCGATGCGTTTGCCATCAATTTCTAAATAACTATTCAAAAGGTTAAAACTTCTCAGAAAATTACTTACCCTACCTCTTCCGTATCGATCGTAGGCTCCTGCCAGTACCACCTCTTTTACTTTAAAGGGCACTGCTGATGATACAATACCGATCATACCATTAGCCACCGTCACACCATAGTAGGAAGCAGGATTGATTTGCGTGGCGGTAATCTTCCACGGGTCTTGAGCCTGCAGGGCAGTTAAGCCAATACATGCACAACAGATTAAAACAAATCGTTTCATACTACACGGGTTTGTCAGAGTAAAAAAAGCCACTCTTGCAAGTGGCTTTTTTATACGAAAAGTATTGCCTATTGCTCGTTGTATCCGGGGTTTTGTGTTAAGTTAGGATTCACAGCTATTTGCTGGCTAGGAATCGGATATACCAATGTTTTAGGATCCGGATCGGCTGGTTTTTCTTGCCATGCCTGAAGGAATTTTCCAAAGCGAATCAGATCCTGTCTCCTCCATCCTTCCCAATAAAGCTCTCTAGCTCTTTCATCCAGAAGTTCATCCAAAGTCAGGGAAGATAATGCAGGAACGCCACGATTCACTCTAATAGAGTTAACCAAAGCCAGCGGTGTTGTGGAAGCACCGGTACCACCTCTTAAAATTGCTTCAGCATACATCAACAATACATCCGAATAGCGAAATACAACCCAGTCGTTATTTCTTTGACCTGTGACACTATAATCAAAAGCATACTTTATTGGACGAATTCCGGCTGTTTCAATTGTAGCACCGGATGTACGAATGGTTACTTCTCTGGTAAATACCAATGGAGTATTGGCTGGATTACGCGCCATCAAAGGCTGATTGGTAACATAGCTGTATTGCTGCCCCACCAGAAATCCTACATTCTGACGATGATATCCCTTAGTTCTGTTAGATGTAGTATCGGCGGGATAATCATAGTAGATGCCCCGTCTTTCGTCGGATGCAGAGAACTTATCGTAGTAATCTGATAAAGTACACCAACCGTTCCATCCTCCTGGCAGCATATTGTAGTGCGCAATTGTATTCCAAGTTCTGTCGATATTTCCCCCTCTTTCGCCGTTTTTATTCAGCAGTGTATAAATGTTTTCGGTGGATTTCACATCATTATCCGGAGCGAAGTTGTCAAAATATTTACCAGGAGCCGATACCGAGTATAAACCAGAACCCATAATCTCTTCCGCCAAAGAGATGACCTTATTCATATCAGCCGCATCAAAAGTAGGTGACTGACGATTGAGGAATGTGCCCTTATTCAGGTAAATCTTCATCAGCAGTGTTCTTGCTGCATTTTTATTAGCAACATAAGCTCCGGTAGGGCCGTTATTAGGCAAATCGCCCATGATACCATTCAGCTCATTAATCAGGTAGTCTATTGCCTCTTGAGGCTGAAGAACAGAGGGAGGAGTTCTGAAGTCTTCCAATGCATCGCCTTCGCGCAATACTGCCACGCCAAATAAATCCAGCATATCAAACATAGCAATAGCCCTGATGAATCTGGCCTCTGCAGCTTGCTGCGCGCTAGGATTATAACGTAGTACGTTTGTAGCGTTATAAATAGCACTACCCAAATTCACAAAAGTGTTATTCATGTATCCATTATCGGGATTCCAAGTGTGCAGGTGAATAGAACGGTGCATACCATTATCGTCCCAGTCACCGCCGCGTGTGGGCGCCATCGCTGCATCGGTAGAAATTTCCTGTAACACCCAGCGTTGATCATGTTGATAGGGAGTATTGAGCGAAGTATAAGCGGTTACTAACAAGCCTGCAGGATCCACATTGTTAGAAGTACCTTCCTGCAACTCACTTCTAAACTCCTCTTCCAGCTTAGTACAGGCAGTAAAACCTGCTGACAGAGCGCCTATTGCAAATATGTATGTTAAGATTCTTGATTTCATGTCGTTAAAATTTATAAAGAGAAATTAATACCTAATAATATAGTTCTTGCAGGTGGATAAGGCAGGTATTCGATACCCAGAGAAGGAATACCGTTGCTAGAACCATCGGTATTAACCTCTGGATCAAATCCTGTATATTTTGTAAGAATGAAAAGGTTCTGACCTGTAAGAGATATATTGAGGTTTTTAATGGTTTTTCCGATATCACCTACTTTATAGCTCAAAGTAGCATTCGCCATTTTCATGTAGTTACCTTTTTCAAGATAACGTGTAGAAGGCGATGCTGAGTTAGAGGTAGATTCTTTAACCGATTTATCAAAGAATTTAGAACCGATATTTCTTAAAGAAAGGTTACTTAATCCCAGTGTAGTAGCTGCAGTGTTGTTAAACAAGTAATGTCCCATAGCGCCGTTCATGTTGGCACTGAGTGTAAACTTCTTGTAAGAAACATTGGTAGAAATACCCAATAGTGTTTTGGGGTTAGGACTGTTTACATAGAATTTATTAATAGCCGGGTCGTTCTCTGTACTGATACTTCCATCCAAACCACGATACATACTCATGCCGGTGGTAGGATCGATACCTTCATAGATGGCCAGATACCATACATTCAGGGGCTGTCCGTTCACCATTCTCTGTCCCAGTACACCTGAGAAGCCCTGACCTCTTAAAGCACCAGTTTCATAATATCCCAACAAGCCGCTTACACTATTTTTCAGGAAAGTAACATTTCCGGTAACATCCCAGGTCCAGTTGCTGTTTCTGATTACAGTTCCGGTTAATGCTATTTCAACACCTTTGTTCACTACTTCTCCATCTAGGTTCACCCAAATACGTCCTGCAGGTGCAGGCTGTGCAAGGGTTTGCTCAAACAGTGCATCTGTAGTTTTCTTATTAAAAAAGTCAATAGAACCATACAAACGATTATTGAAAAAGGCAAAGTCTAGACCGGCGTTCAGTGTAATAGAAGTTTCCCATTTCAGGTCAGGATTACCATAGTTGGCTTGGCTGATACTTTGTGTTCCAAACACGAATCTATCCAGCGATGCACCGGAAGGAAACTCTTGGTTACCGGTTTTACCCCAGCCTAATCTTAGTTTCAGCTGATTTACACCTCTGCTCTCTTGCAAGAAAGATTCTTCATGAATATTCCATGCTAGAGCTAACGAAGGGAAGATGGCATACTTATTATTAGCACCAAACTTAGTAGAACCATCCCTTCTTACAGTTGCAGTAAGCAAGTAACGATTTAGGTAGTTAAATCCGCCACGAATAAATAGCGACTGCAACTGATTGGTAGGGCTTCTATAAGATGTAACCTCTCTGGTGTTGATGGCAGAATAGTTCATGTAATCATAGTAGTCTAACCCCAGATATCTGAATCCACCACCAAACATGAGATTGTTATTATAATTGTAATCCAGATATTCATAACCCGCAACAGCATTGATATGCCAATCGGGAGAAACCTGCTTGTTGTAAGATAAGGTATGTGTTACCTGCTGGTTGGTTTCGGCACTATTGGAGATAAATGCCTGCTCATTGTTATCTGCACTCGGGTCGATGATACCGGCTCTATACATACCTTCACGAGAACCGCTTTGTCTCATTACACTATAAATAAAACGATATTCCAGATCATCGGTGATTTTATAATAAGGCGACAGATTAATCACTGCGGTATTCGTTACAGAGCGGTCTTTATAAGCTTCAATACTTGCTAGCGGGTTACGTGTATTGGTATTAATGTATGTAAGATTACCGGCAGCATCTCTGAGAGGACGTGTAGGATTCCATTGCAGCGCCTGTGAAATAACATTTCCCTCTGCTCCTACGCCCACGTCTATAGGAGCGTACTTGTTATTGATTTGTGTATAGAATAAAGAAAAGTCAAGTCCCAGTCTTCTATTCTCCAGGAAACGGAAGTTTCCAGTAAAGTTGGTAGTATACTTTTTAAGTTCTGAACCAATAACAATACCTTTTTGGTCCATAAAACCTCCTGATACTCGATATTTCCCGTGTTTAGTACCACCTGATACATCGGCATAATAGTTTTGTGTACCAGCTGTGCGGGTAATAGCATCAAATGCATCAACATTACTTCCAAAATCCGCATCTGCAGCTTCGCTTGGTGTGTAATATTGTAAGGCTTCTCTGAATTGTGCTGCACTTAATACTTTTGGTTTTTCTCTAAGATTGGATAAACCTACAGAAGCCCCTACCGAGATTACAGGTTCCCCGGCTTTTCCTTTTTTAGTTGTGATCAGCACTACGCCATTGGCACCACGCGAACCATAGATCGCAGTTGCAGAGGCATCTTTCAAAATATCCATACTGGCAATATCGCCGGGATTAAGGTACGTAAGCGGATTACCTCTGTCGGAAGTAAAACCACCGCGTCCTGCCGGAACCGGTGAGTTTCCTGACATAGGTACACCATCCAGCACAAACAGAGGATTGTTACTTGCTCTAATAGAAGAGTTACCACGAATACGAACCGTTACGGAACCACCCGGCTGTCCGGTATTATTAATAATCATCACACCGGGCGTTTTACCCTGAATCAGCTGATCGGGGTTGGTAATAACACCTTTGTTAAAATCTTTTTCGCCGATGGTAACCATCGAACCAGTAAGGTCTCTTTTTCTGGCAGTACCATACCCGATTACCACAACCTCATCAATGGTACGTGCAGTTGTCAATAATACGAAGTCAGCGGTCTGTGTTTCATTTTCACCTACAGTTACAGTACGTTCTGCCGAGTCATAACCTACAAATGAAACTGACAATTTATAAGTACCAGGGGCTAATCCTGTAATAGTATATTTTCCGTCAGCGTCTACCATCACATTTGTGCCTTTCTCCTCCACTGAAACAGTAGCACCAGGCAGATTTTCTCCTTTGTCGTTCATCACTGTTCCAGTAATGGAGCCATTCTGCGCATAGGCATGACTGAATGAAAAAATGACAAGCAACAGCAAAAGCATTTTCAGCTTCGCGGCCTGCTTTGTTAGAAAAGCAGTTTTTTCCATAATCGTTGATTTTTAGGTTAAAAAAATTGTTTTTTTATCTCGTGCTCAGTTATGTGTAATTACAGTGTTTTCCATATCGGCAACGGCCATACCTAAATACACGCCATTGGTCCATCCAAAACCATCCTGATTCAGATATTCACCTCCGGCATCTAACACTACCGGAAGTCCGCTGACGGGATATTTTTCCATAAGTTTTCCTGTACGCTCATACCCTGCCTCCAGGGTATCCATCCAACTTTTTTTAATAGCATAGGCAAGCCTTTTATCATCATAGTTTAAAGCACTTTTATAACCGATCCATTGCAAAGGAGCCCAACCGTTAGAAGCATCCCACTGCTGATCGCTATTCACCATCGTAGTTTGCAGACCGCCGGTGTTTAACATTTTTTCACTTACAAAACTTAATACTCTCTTTGCACGATCTGGCTTACTTATTCTTACAAAGAGTGGAAATAACATCGCAAGTGTGAAAGCATTAGTATTTTTTTTCTTCTTAAAGTTGAAATCTCGATACACACCTAGCTCATCATCCCACATAAACTTATTGATGGCTTCGATGCGCATGGTGACGACATTTTGCAATCGATCTGCTTTTTCAGTATCGGCTATATACTCATAGGCTTCTAAAAGTGTCTTTTCAAGCAGTAATACCATACAGTTCAGATCCACAGGAATAATATCGGTTGTGCAAATCGTTCGCACATCCTTTTCATCTTCAAACCAACGGCTCGAAAAATCCCAACCCGATTCGCAGGCTGCTCTGATATGACGATAGAATCCTTCTTTATGAGTATCGAGCTTGACATCAAAAGCATAGCCTTCAGGACGTGGCGCATCTTCATCATCCCAGTAACGATTTAAAATCGTGCCATCTTCCATACGCACCACACGCTTGTAATGATAATCTTTCGGATTTAAATGTTCCGCACCATGCATCCAGAAAGCATACTCCTTTTCCAAAGCAGGCAGATACTTACCCAAAACTTCCTCACCTTTTAATCCTTGCAGCAGTTTTATCATTGCTGCATAAAAAGGAATCTGGGAACGGGTTAAATAATAATTCCTTGTAGCGTTGGGAATAAACCCTACCGTATTAATCAAATAGGTGAAGTTTTCGACCATGTACTCTACAAGGTCTATACGATTACTCACGGCAAGACCCAACATCGTAAAATAACTGTCCCAGTAATACATTTCATCAAAACGGCCACCCGGTGCCACATAAGGATATGGCAATCCCAACAGCGATCCTCTGGGAACAGTATTAACGCGGGTCAGCACATCCCATAAACCGATAATATGCTCACGGATAGATTTCTTTATCTGTACTTCTATGGTACGAGGTTGATATCGGGGAATTTCAAAGTGCTCGTAAATAAAAGCCTTAAGATCAAAACCCGGCTTCTGCACCTCTTCGCGATACCGGGCCTCAATGATTTTGGTATCCATCAATGGCAGAGCATCGGCAAAAGTTTTCTGATCTTCAAAAAGGTGCTCTAACTGTACGCGCTTAAACAGATCCCTTTTATAAAATCCAATATCGGTAGTGTTAATAATCATAGAGCAAGCCGATTAAGAATATGGTAAGCAACATCCAACTCTCCCCGCAAATTTCATGATCACTAGGGTTACTAAATAGAACTCTATTCATAATTACTTATACTTTATTAATCACTTTTTTTAATATTTTTAACATAATTATGAAAATTGAGTACGAAATAGTTCGGGCTGACCCTGGCAGCTCTTTTCGCATTATCCATCATAAGAGAGTTCGGAAAACGGATTTTATCTGGCAATACCATTATCATCCGGAGTACGAAATTGTATATGTGCCATATGGAAACGGGACACGTCATGTAGGAAATCACTTAAGCAATTATCTCAACGGAGATCTCGTACTCATTGGAAGCAATTTGCCCCATTCGGGATTCGGTATTAACAGTAGCGGCTTTCACGAGGAAATTGTAGTGCAGGTACATAAAGAAGTGCTCCCCCTACATCTTACCGAATCGGGACCATTGGAACAGCTCCTGACCAAATCCCAATACGGGCTTTCCTTTTACGGCAATACCAAACAACAGGCAGGAGAAAAACTGATGGCCATTGTTGACCAACCGCCGTTTCAGCGCTATCTTACTATGCTGGAAGTATTTCATATTTTATCCACCTCCGATGAATATCATATTTTAAACACATCGATTGTATCCCCCACTCTTTTGACCAAACATAAAAGTCGACTGCAAAAAGTATTCACCTATGTAGAACAGCATTATCATAATGAAATCGATATTAAAACGGTGGCTGCATTGGTGGGATTATCAGTGCCATCGTTTTGTAATTTCTTCAAAAAAGCAACCAACATTACTTTTTCCGAATTTGTGAATCAGTATCGCATTCAAAGAGCCTGTATACTATTGCATCAGGATAAAAGCATTGCAGAGGTGTGCTTTGAATGCGGCTTCAATCATGTCACTTATTTCAATAAGTTGTTTAAGAAAATCATGAATCTAACCCCATCGGAGTTTAAAAAGAATATGGAACCCGTAACCTGATGGGATCTATATAATTACTATATAAAAATTTAACCTGTAGGTTGATTGAAAAATACTATTTTAGAAGCGGCGTTAAAGCCATTTATGAGCATACAAGCACTGGAAACCTTAAAAGAATATTTTGGCTTCAGCAGTTTCAGGCCTATGCAGCAGGAAGTTGTTGAAGCTGCATTGGCAGGCCATGATGTGCTAGCGCTCATGCCCACCGGTGGCGGAAAGTCCATCTGTTATCAGGTTCCCGCTCTCTGCAAAGACGGGCTGTGTCTAGTTATCTCCCCGCTCATTGCTTTAATGAACGACCAGATACAGCATCTGCGAAAAAAAAGTATTACTGCATTTGCCATACACTCGGGCATGCGGCGCAAGGATATCATCCAAGTTTTAGAAACAGCAGCACGCAGCAATTGTAAATTCCTATATGTATCGCCCGAACGCCTAGAAACAGTATTATTCAAGGAATATCTCCCAGCGCTGCATGTAAACTTTATTGCTGTGGATGAAGCGCATTGTATCTCACAATGGGGCTACGATTTTAGACCTCCCTACCTACGCATCGCTCAACTGCGAGAAGAGCTACCCGATGTACCCGTTATTGCACTTACAGCATCTGCCACACCATTGGTGCAGCAAGACATTTGTGAAAAACTTTCTTTAGGTTCAGATAACCGATTTAAAATTTTCCAGCAATCATTTGAGAGGCCGAACCTCTCCTATAGTGTTTTCAAGATCGAATCAAAAATAAATAAGATTGTATCGATACTGAACCGCGTACAAGGTGCAGCCATCATTTATTGCAAGAGCCGTAAACGCACCAAAGAAATTGCCGAATTACTGCAGGCACAAGGGTTTGCTGCTGATTTCTATCATGCCGGGCTGAGTACTGAGGAAAGAAACACAAAGCAACAACAGTGGATTGAGAACAAAATCCGCATCATAGTTTGTACCAATGCATTTGGTATGGGTATTGATAAACCCGATGTACGCGTTGTTATTCATGCCGATGTACCGGACTGCTTAGAAAACTATTATCAAGAAGCCGGACGTGCGGGACGTGACGGGCAACGTGCTTATGCAGTATTACTCTATAACGATAATGAACTGGAAGATCTGAAACAACTTCCCGAAATTAGATATCCTTCTCCGGAAACTATCCGAACCGTATATAGTAGTGTAGTTAATTATCTTCAGTTACCTGAGGGAGAAGCCCCGGGTGAAAGCTATGATTTCATCTTAAAAGATTTTGTAAAAAAATTCGGACTCGACGTGCAAACCACTATTTACGGATTAAAAGCCTTGGAGCAGGATGGATGGCTGAGTTTTAATGAACAGGTATTTAGTGCTGCTACAGTGTGCTTCAGTAGTTACAAAGATGATTTGTACCATTATGAAAACAACCATCCTGAGTTCGAACCACTTATTAAAACATTATTACGCACCTATGAAGGTATCTACGATTATCCTGTGCCTATATCCGAAAATTATCTGGCCTATTTGTTACGTTGCGATACAACCACAGTAAAGGAGCAACTGCTACGGCTCCACCGCGACAGAATTATTGTGTACGAACCTCAAAAGGAAGACCCTCAGGTGACGCTAACACGTACACGCATTAAAACTTCTCTACTGGAGATTAATCTGGAAAAACATAAAGAAAGAAAAACTCTCTTTACAGAGAGAATTCATAAAATTCTCGAATACATCCACGAAACGGTCAATTGCCGTAGTAAAATTATCGGCAATTACTTTGGTGATCACAAAATCAGCGAATGCGGTATATGTGACAACTGTCTTAGAAAGAGAAAAACTTTAGTTTCACAGGATCTATTTGAAAAGATTACTGTCTTACTGAGCACATATACCCGGCCCGTAATAGTTGACGAACTATTTGAAACCCTTCGGGATTATAACAAAGAACACATTTGGACCGTCATTGATTTTCTGGTGGATGAAGGCAAAATTCATTTAACGAGCGACGGGAGTATTTCTTTGGTGAAATAGATTTTTTTGTAAAAAACATTCGGGTTTATTACAAAAAATCACTCCTTTTCATTACATTTAGCGCAATCGCGAACAAACGGCTATTTCCATGCTATACAGTATTCTGACCGGATTTATTACATCTATACTATTAGTTCCTTTAGGTAGATTACTGAAAGGAAGATGGAGTATTTTACTACCATTTATTCCCCTTGCACTATTTATATATTATCTACAATTTCTGCCCGGCATATCAGGAGGTAATACATTGTACCAATCCGTAAGCTGGGTACCTTCTCTCGGAGTTGATTTGGATTTCAGACTGGATGGGCTTTCCTATTTATTTGCACTTTTAGTCACGGGCATTGGTACGGGTATTTTTTTCTACGCTAGAACCTATCTTAAAGGGCATGTCTACTTTGATCGGTTCTTTGGCTACTTGTTCCTGTTCATGTCAGCCATGTTGGGATTGGTACTTGCAGACAATGCGCTGTTACTGTTCATATTCTGGGAGCTCACCAGCATTAGTTCGTTTTTTCTGATTGGATTTAACAACGATCAGGTTTCTTCCCGCAAAAGCGCCCTCACCGCATTAAGTATTACCGGGCTAGGAGGTTTCTTTCTATTGGCAGGGTTATTACTGTTAGGCAATATCGCAGGCACTTATTCTATTTCTGAACTGGTGCAATCGCGCGATATCATTGTTCACCATTCGTCCTATCCCCTTGCATTAGGACTCATCCTGATGGGCGCCTTTACTAAGTCGGCACAATTCCCCTTTCATTTTTGGCTCCCGGATGCCATGAAAGCACCTACACCTGTTTCAGCATATCTACACTCAGCCACTATGGTGAAGGCAGGTATTTATCTGCTAGCCCGATTCAATCCTATACTGGGCAATACGGATCTGTGGAGCAATACATTAATGATTGTAGGGGGTATCACCATGCTGTACGCAGCGTTTCATTCATTATTACGTACCGACCTAAAAAGTATTCTTGCATATTCTACTATTTCGGCTTTAGGTATACTCACCTTCCTGATAGGAAACGGCACCCAGCAGGCTATCATTGCAGCCAGTGTGTTCATTTTGGTACACGCTTTATATAAAGCAACGCTATTTTTAGTAACCGGCATTATCGATCATGAAACCCATACACGCGATATTAGCCAGTTATCAGGATTGCGCAAAGTGTTATTGCCCGTAGCTATTGCAGGCATACTGGCAGCATGTTCCAGTGCCGGTATTCCGCTTACAATTGGCTTTATAGGGAAAGATCTTATTTACGAAGCCACCTTGCACTCAGGCCCAGGTGTAGCAATCATCACAACTGTACTAGCTGTAGCCACAAATATATGTCTGGTAGCGGCGGGGTTCATGGCTGGTATCAAACCATTTGCAGGATACCTACCCAATCAATTTGAAAAAATACATCTTCCTCCTATATCAATGTGGATAGCTCCGCTGATACTGGGCGTTCTTAGTGTGATCTTGGGTATTATTCCGGGGACAGCCGGTCATCTTTTTTCAGCACAGGCTGCTAACGCCATTGCCGGGGTGAGTGTTCCCACACATTTAAAAATATGGCACGGCTTTAATCTTATATTAGCGCTTAGTGCGGTCACGATCGTGCTGGGTACACTTGTCTATCTTATTAATAAACCCGGTGGTGGTACATCTTTCATCAACAAATTTAAACCTCTGAGTCCGGCATCGCTGATGGATAGATGTGTGGGAGCATTGTTCCGCTTTTCAGAATGGTATACTACAAAATTTCATAATGGGTATCTGCGCTCTTACCATATTAGGATCATTCTTTTTGCAGAAGCCTTGTTAGCTTATAAACTATGGCTGAGCGGACCGGTTGAAATCGACTTCTACTCCCTCACCATGCTTACCATTTATGAAGTAGTCATTATTGGTATTTTGATTGGTGCATTAGCGATGATGCTTGTTACACGCTCCCGACTAACGGCGGTAGTATGCATGAGTGTTATTGGATATTGTATCTGTTTGATGTTTGTGTTTTATAGTGCTCCAGACCTAGCCATGACACAGTTCACCATCGACACACTCACTACCGTACTGTTTGTATTGGTGCTGTATAAGCTGCCCCCGTTTCTCAATCTGGGCACCAAGAAAGAGCGTTATCGCGATATGGCTATCGCTCTGGGATTTGGACTTATTCTCTGTCTCATTGCTCTTCAGGCGCATCACGAGCCTATTGTTACTGCTATCAGTGATTTTTATGGTACCAATGCCTATACTGCAGGTAAAGGTAAAAACGTAGTAAACGTAATTCTGGTAGACTTCAGAGGTATTGATACCCTTTTTGAAACAGTAGTTTTGAGTATTGCGGCAATTGGAGTATATAATCTCTTAAGATTAAGATTAAAACCATCGGAAAAAGAATAAGTATGAGAAGTAACATATTACTTACAGCAACGCGTTATCTGTTGCCTATCTTATTGTTGTTCTCTGTTTTCTTACTTCTACGTGGACATTATTATCCCGGAGGAGGATTCGTGGGAGGACTGGTAGCTTCCATCGCCTTCGTGCTGCATAGTTTTGCTAATGGCACCGATGCTACCATGAAACTGCTGGGAAGAAAACCTTTATCGCTGCTTCCCATAGGATTGGGCATTTCTGGCGCCAGTGTAATTCTTCCCATGTTGTTTGGGCTTCCACCAATGACAGGTATGTGGTTAGATGGGAAATATCCCATTGTGGGCTCATTGGGAACTGCACTATTTTTCGACTTAGGGGTGTATCTGGTTGTAATCGGTGTGGTACTCACCATATTATTCACCATTTCCTTAACCGACGATTAATTATGGAGTTATTATTAATATTAGTAATGGGGCTGTTGTACGCAGGAGGCGTATACTTTATCCTGAGAAGAAGTATGGTAAAACTTTTATTGGGCATTATGCTTCTGGGCACAGCCACCAATATTCTCATCTTTATTGTGGGTGGCATTGTAAAAGCAAAACCTCCCATCATCGATTCGATGAGTGAAGTGCTGGACAAATCCTATGCAGACCCTGTGCCTCAGGCGTTGATTCTTACAGCTATTGTAATCAGCTTCGGTTTGACTGCTTTTGCAATTGTATTGCTAAAAAGAGTATATGCCCTTTTAGAAACGGATGACCTAGATAATTTAAATACACCTGAAGAAGATATATGATTGGAAACTTGTTATTGGCTCCTATATTTATTCATCTGGTAATAGCAGTTCTTCAGCTCACTGCTTGGAGAAAAACTATTACTCAAAGAATACTATCTGCAACCGGAACTTTAGCTGCTTTAATTGCTGCGATATCCCTCTTCTCTTATGTTTATAAAAATGGTACCATTACTGTAAATGCCTCCAATTGGGAAGCCCCTTTTGGAATTGTATTTGTAGCCGATTTATTGGCCTGCACCATGGTACTGCTTACATCTATTGCAGGATTTGCCGTGTCGCTATTTTCTGCAACAGGTCTTAGCCGTCAGCGAATGTTGTACGGATATTTTCCCATTTTCCATTTCCTTCTTATGGGATTAAACGGCGCCTTCTTGACGGGTGATATCTTTAACCTTTATGTATGGTTTGAGGTAATTATTATTTCCTCATTTGTACTAATGACACTAGGGGGGCGTAAAACACAGCTGGAGGGGGCTTTGAAATATATGTCGATGAATATTCTGGCCTCCATGTTTTTCCTTGCCGGCATCGGTATTTTGTACGGAATGACGGGGTCATTAAATATGGCCGACCTGGCTACTAAAATGAGTAACATTCAAAATCCTTCACTGGCGGGTATTACTTCCATCTTTTTCATTCTGGGATTTGGGATTAAATCGGCTGTATTTCCACTTTATTTCTGGCTACCTTCTTCTTATCATACTCCGCCGTCGGCCGTAGCAGCTACTTTTGGAGGATTACTTACCAAAGTGGGTATTTATGCCATGCTACGCGTGCATAGTCTCATTTTTATTCCGGATAGTTTTACGCAAAAACTGCTAATGGTAATTGCCGTGCTCACCATCGTTACCGGTGCATTCGGCGCTCTTATCAAAACTAATCTACGCAGACTGTTTTCTTATCTTATCGTGTGTCATATCGGTTTTATGATTGGGGGCATATCGATGTTTACAAAGATAGCCCTGATGGGAACCGTGTTTTATCTCATACATGACATTATGGTAAAAACCAATCTCTTCCTTATTGCCGGGGTGATTATGCAGCTGCGGGGAGTAATGACGATGGAAAGATTGGGTGGCCTTTATAAAGAATATCCCAAAATATCATTATTGATAGCGCTAGTATTGTTTTCACTAGTGGGTGTTCCACCGTTATCTGGTTTCTGGCCGAAATTATATTTATTCAAAGAGGCTTTTGCCGAACATCAATTCTTCTATATTGTTGCATTAATCGCAGGCAGCCTCGTTACATTATATGTCATTATAAGATTATGGGCCGAAGTGTTCTGGAAAGATGTACCGGCCGAGTCGGAAATAGATAATAAATTCGAATCTTCATCGTTTCTCAGAAAACTATTGTTGATTCTACCGGTGGGTATACTAGCATGTGTAACACTGTATATCGGCTTAAATGCTGAAGTAATAGCTCAAGTCGCAGATAGAATTGCAGAAGAGTTGGTGAATACCGATTCCTACGTTAAAGCTGTATTTAGAAAATAAAAAAGAAGTCCATGATAAGGAACTTTTTGATGAACTTATTGCTTTCCTTTATTTGGGTAGCGCTCACAGGAGCTCTGTCCTATTCGGGCTTTGCAATAGGATTTATACTGGGCTTCTTCGTACTATGGATCATGAACCGGCACGAAGAAGACCGGCGGTATTTTTATCGTCTTCCGAAAATATTTAGCTTTTTCTTTTATTTCTTGTATCTGTTGCTGAAGGCAAACGTTCAGGTGGCGTATGATGTTATTACCCCAAAATATTTTTTTACTCCTGGCGTGGTACGTTATCCGCTCAGCGATGACATGTCCGATTTTGAAATCAATGTACTATCTACATTCATTTCGCTTACACCCGGCACATTGATCCTTGATGTAAGTGAAGATAAAAAAGCCATGTACATTCATGTAATGTATATCAAAAGCCCTGAGCAATTTGTTCATTCGGTGAAAACTGGTATTGAAAAACGTTTATTAGAGATATTAAGATGACACTAGCCAATTATTTTGACTTTGTAATAATGCCGATACTGACGATTTCCGTCATATTGGTATTCTTGCGCCTAATAAAAGGGCCAGCGATAGTAGACCGCGTAATAGCATTGGACCTTATTATTACCATAGGTATTGGTATTATTACGGTTTACAGCATCAGAGAGAATCAGAAGATTCTATTGGATGTGGCCATCATCTTGGCGCTTATTGCATTTTTAGGAACTATTGCATTTTCTTACTATATAGAAAAACAAAAAGATGATTAACGTAATTTTAGCCATACTCAGTACTGTGGGCGCTTTAGCGATATTATTTGCCTCGATAGGTATCTTAAGAATGCCCGATTTTTATTTACGGTTGTCCGTTACGGTAAAAGCATCCAGTTTGGGAGTAGGTTTGTTTCTAATATGTGCAGCCATCATGTTCCCTGGAGACGCTTCGGTTACTACAAAATCGATTGCCATCCTGTTCTTCTTAATCATTACGGCACCCATAGCAGCACATATGATTAGCAGAACCGCCTATTTCACAGGTACCCCTTTATGGAAAGGCACTGTAGTAGATGAGTTAGATGGCATGTATAATAAAGAAACTCACGAACTACTTAGTGACCCAAAAGATGCTATTGATAAATCTACCTCCCCATACAATGACCAAATTGCCGATACTGAAGAAGAGACAAAATAATAATAGGTAAATATCATTTACAAAAAATGGCAGCCCGAAGGCTGCCGTTGCTGTGTTCTTGTTATTGCATCCTAAATGCAATATTTTCGAGAATGAAACGGTTATTACTAGCCATAAGAAAACTGTCAAGAAAATCTCCCCAATAATACTAGCGGTAACAGGTTTCTAAGAAGAATTGCATTCAAATTCTTTGCTCGGTAGAAGCTGCTACCAATTTGATAAAGCCTACTCATTCCGGAAAGTTATCGAGATGGGAAGCATCATCATCCACTAACTCTTTGGGCTTTTGAATTGAGATGTTGATATTTTCGCCGTATACACTGTATTACTCTCTCAACTAGCTTATACCATTTATTTTACTCTAATAATTACTACAACCAACGATTCACAATGTTTATAACTACTGCCAAATCTTACTAAAATCTGGTTCAAGAAGTCGATATCATCAAGCAGCCATCTTTAACAATGTCCAATGATATAAAGAAAAGATGCAACTAAATGCTGACTCTATTCTAAGATTTTACCAAATGCACACCAGTGGGCAGAAAACGATTCAACATCATTATAGGGGCAGTTAGCAATTCTTCCTCACAGGTCTTAGTTCTTACAATTATAATTTATCGCACTACTTCGTAATTCAATTCTGTCACACCGTTACTAAACTGTCTAGTAGTAGGTAACAGTTGCAGATTTATTTTATTCTCAATATTTTTAAATAAAGGGATGCCTTGTCCCAAAATAATAGGGTTTAAGAAGAGCCAAAAACCGTCAATTAAATTTTGTTCTATTAAACAATGTGTAGCTGTTGGGCTCCCAAACAATAAGATATCTGATCCTGCTTGTTGTTTCACTTTGGCTAATTCATCAGCTAAGTTATCGCTAATGATAGTCGTATTTTTCAAATTGGCTCCCTGCAATGATTTTGACAATACCACTTTATGCACATTCTTATACCAGGTAGAATGTTCTACCTCATGCTTAGTAGCATTGGGTTTTTCACCAGCTGTAGGCCAATAGTCTTCCATCATTTGATAAGTTTTGCGTCCATAAAGGGCTGTATCGCCAGTTTGGATGCGCTTGCCTATATAATCAAAAAGCTCCTCATCCACTTGAGCCCACTGAAGTTCTCCCTGCGGTCCTGCAACAAATCCGTCCAATGTTATGTGCATGAAAGAAATTATCTTCCTCATATTGTTAGGGATTGATTCATCGTCATATCTGTTGCTCTATTAATTGATGGGTTGTAGCAAATCTTTGGCTTAATCATCCGATCCATACGAACGCACTGATAATTTATTCCCTATTAGCATCATCAGTGCGTTCATTATAGATCATTTATGAGTCAGCACCACCTTATTTTCTTAAAGGCTTCCTCGGCTGTGCTGTATAAAAGATATGTACTTTTAATTACTGGGGATTGGTTGAATAGTTAATCATCCATCTTACACCGAACTTATCAGTGAAGCTGCCGTAATAGGCTCCCCAAAATTGATCTGCCATAGGCATTTCTACAACACCTCCCTCAGAAAGCGCATTGAATAAACGATCGGCCTCTTCTCTGGAATCAGGGAAAATAGAGATATAATTATTATTGCCTTCAATTAACTTATGTCCTGCAGAAGGAAGTATATCAGAAGCCATCAGTATGTCATTACCGATAGGCAGAGCTATATGTACAATTCGGTTTTTTTCATTTTCAGGAAGATTTTCGGTCCCTGGGAGCTCACTCATACGTGTAACAGGTCCTAGAAATTCTCCTCCAAAAACAGACTTATAAAAGTTAAAAGCCTCTTCGGCTTTACCGTCAAAATTCAGATAGGGATTTAGCTTCGGCATACTTGTAGGTTTTTGAATTTTATAAAAAAATTAGTTTATCAAAATTTTGTATCTATTCCAGTTACTTGCAATTACCCATAAAAGAACCACAAACATCAAGATGACAATCAAAAGTCCTGAGGGAAAGAAAGTAGCGGTATGTACCAGAATACCTACCATCACAGGAAGAATTATCAATGCGGCCAGTGCACGTGTTTTGGGGAAGAGGAACAACAAACCTCCCACTACTTCAACCGTTCCTACCAGTGGCATTAACCAACTGATGGTGCCAATTGCTTCATATAATTTAGTAGTAGCTTCATCCGCCGGTGGTACAGGCATATAATGAAAAAACTTATCCAGCCCCGCATTAATGAACATCAGAGCAAATAGTACACATAAGATATTTTTAACGATTTTCATAAAAAGGGATTTTATAATATTAGTTCCGATTTAAACAATTGGCTGCGATTCGACATATTTTTTAAAGCTATTCAGTATGTATTCGCGCACCTCTTTTAACACTGAATGTGATGCCCCATCCTGGAGTGCAGAAGTCTCTCTCACAATTGTATTCTCATCTATTTGCTGAAACTCTGTAGTAATCTTCTTTCCCTGCTCCGTAGTAGCTACTAAAATTTGCTGCGGAATTATCTGGACATACGTTCCTTTTATTTCAAACAACGCTTGGGTTTGCGGATGTTGCATTTGAAAATGATACACTCCATTTTCCCGCACATCATTGACAGCATCTATACAGCAGTAACCCTGCGCATTTATCAACCATTTTTGGATATCGGATGGATTGATAAAGTATTCCCACACTACGTTCACAGGACGTTCAATTAATGTTACCGCAACAATGCTTTTTACTTCCATAAAACGCTTATTTCATGGAGTGCAGTCCAAAAACATTACCTTCCGTATCCTGCACTATGGCGCAAAATCCATGTTCTCCTATTGAGGTTTTAGGTTGGATGATTTTACCACCAGCCGCTTCTACTCTACCTTCCTCCACACCACAGTCTTCACACGCGAAATAAACCAATACATTTCCACCACCTGCTTTTACGCCTTTCATTTTAACCAAGGCTCCACCCGTTCCATGCCATTCCATATTCCCCGGGAAAAATCGCATTTGAGTTTCCTCGTTAGTAGGGTCAGAGGCATCTTCCAGCCTAATGCTCAAGACGTTTTCATAAAACCTCGTCGCCCGGTCTATGTCTTCAACATAAATTTCAAACCATACGACAGGATTGAATTTTAAATTCGCCATGACATTGACTTTTACTCAAAAGTAGTACGACGTGAGTAACACATCACTTATCATATGGCAAGAATTCACTTGTCATATGATAAGAAAACATGCAGGTTTTGGATAAAATATTATTGTAACTGGTAAGTCTTCAGCAGCTCATTAGCATAGGGAATTATGCCGAGATCTCTTTTCGAATCCTACTGAGAGAGGTATCAGTAACACCTAAGTAAGAAGCAATTTGTTTGAGAGGTACATACTGAATAATCTCCGGCTTCTCCTGAAGTAATTTTAGGTAGCGTGCAGTTGCGGTTTCGCGTATCATATCCAGAGAGCGCTGTTTAATAAAAAACAGCTGAGTGGTAAACCATAACCGTCCCCACTCTCTAAATCCGGGCATGCTGTGAAACAGTGGCTGAAAAACTTCAAAGTTCAACTTCCATAAAATGCAGTCCGTTACAGCTTGAATATTCTCTTGTGATGGTATACGCTGAAATAGCGAGGATGTAGAAATCACCACTTCATTCTCCGAAAAAAACTCTGTGGTAATTTCGTTGCCATTATAATCGTATACATAGGCACGTGCGATGCCACTTTGCAAGATGTAATACTCGTTAGCAATTTTTCCTTCCCTCAAAAGAACGGTGCCTTTGGGCACCTCTACAGGCTCGTGTGCATCTGCAAGTGTTTTCAAATCAGCCTCAGTAAGCAGTGGATGGCGATATACTTTTTGAAAAACCTCTTCCATATAGCGGATTTAAACATCTAAAATACTGAATTCAGTCAAATTCATCTGATGCCACCCCTTTCTTCATTCTGAAAACCACCATTCAACTTATCAGCTTACCTTTGCAGCATGGAATTATTTGCGGAATCGCTTACTCAATATAAAAGATTAAAAACCAAAGAGGTAAGAATTGGAGATTTACTACTGGGCAATTTTCATCCCATTCGGTTACAAACGATGACTACCACCGATACGATGGACACCATTGCTACAGTAGAACAAACTATTCGTTGCATAGAAGCAGGTGCAGAACTGGTACGTATTACGGCTCCTTCTAAAAAAGAAGCGGAAAATCTCCTTAATATCAAAAAAGAACTAAACAAACGCGGATATTTTACGCCACTGGTGGCAGATATACATTTTACCCCCAATGCTGCCGAAATTGCGGCGCGTATTGTGGAAAAGGTTCGTGTGAACCCAGGTAATTATGCCGATAAGAAAAAATTTGAAAAAATCGAATATACCGACGTGGAATATGCCGAAGAAATCGAGCGCATCCGCGAAAGATTTACCCCACTGGTAAAAATCTGCAAAGAATATGGGACCGCCATGCGTATCGGTACGAATCATGGTAGCCTTAGCGACCGTATCATGAGTCGGTATGGTGATACCCCCATAGGCATGGTAGAAAGTGCGATGGAGTTTTTACGTATCGCACGTGATGAGAATTATCACCAGATTGTACTGAGCATGAAAGCCAGCAATCCGCAGGTGATGGTACAGGCCTATCGCTTACTGATTAAACAGATGTATGAAGAGTTTGGCGAAATTTATCCGCTACACTTGGGCGTTACCGAGGCTGGTGACGGCGAGGAAGGCCGCATTAAGTCTGCTGTAGGTATCGGCACCCTCATGGAAGACGGCATTGGCGATACCATTCGCGTTTCGCTGACCGAGGACCCGGAATTAGAAATTCCTGTATGCCGAGATATTGTAAAACGTTACACTCTTGCTACTACACAACCAGAATATAACACCACGTCATCTTCTCATCAATCACTGCCTATACATACATATAGTCCTTTTCAGTTAATGCGGCACGAAACGGTTGCTGTAAACAATATTGGAGGCGGCCAAGTTCCGGTAGTGATTGCAGACATGAGTAAGATGAAAAAAATCACTCCCACTACATTGCAAAGTATTGGCTACGCTTATAACGAAGCCGACGATAAGTGGAATATTGCCGATGCAGCAGCGGATTATATCTATATCGGCGAAGGCGATATCGACTTTGCATTGCCCGGAACGCTAAAGGTGATACTGCCGTACGAAAGATGGAAAACGTTACAAACACACACTGTCGATAGTGGTGAAAAGAAATTTTTCCCAATATATACGGCTACCGAATTCATAAACGCCGCTATTCGGAATAGCGATATTCATTTTGTACAAATTCAATGTCCGGAAGATGCATCGCACATTGATGCCATCGTTTCCAAGCCTAATGTAGTGTTATGCCTAAGTAGTACCCAACAAAATGCTGTTCAAACCTTACGTGCATTTTGTATAAAGCTGGCTTATAAAAAAATTAAAACTCCGATTATTTTCGTTACCGAAAGCAACTGGCACACGGCAGACGAACACCTCATTCACTACGCTACCGAAACGGGAGCTCTGTTTCTAGACGGGTTTGGTGAGGGTATCTTCCTTCGTATGAGTCGTGAAGCCTACGAAGGTTTTGCCCATACTGAATTAAGTGGACGCCGTTATAGTACACCAGCATTAGAAAATGCCCGTGCAGAGGCTTTCTTGAACAATACCGCCTTCAGCATATTGCAGGCTGCACGCATGCGTATTTCGAAAACAGAATACATTTCCTGCCCCTCTTGTGGTCGCACTTTATTTGACCTGCAAGAAACCACAACCAAAATACGTTCCGTAACCCATCACCTGAAAGGAGTGAAGATTGCCATTATGGGTTGTATCGTAAATGGTCCTGGAGAAATGGCTGATGCAGATTTTGGATATGTAGGAAGCGGGCCAGGAAAAATCACTTTATACAAAGGGAAAGAAGTTGTAAAACGAAACGTCAACAGCGAAATAGCAGTGGAAGAACTCATTAACCTGCTCAAGGAAAATAATGTGTGGGTTGACCCATAGCAGAACATCGGTTATGTAGAACAGATGCTTAACTTGTCATATGAAACCAAAATATTGGGGATATCTTTTTATTGCCGTAACCTGTTTTTATTTTCTGGGCTTGGCACTTAACCATACCCTATTACTCTTCCTATTTAAACCCTTGTTGATAACCAGCTTGCTAGGGTACTTTCTCAAATCAACATCAGACGTTCGTTCTCACTTAAAGAAATGGATGATTGGTGCATTACTCGGCTCAATAACCGGAGATACCCTGCTGATGTTCAGCTCACAAAGCGAAATATATTTTTTAGCCGGACTGATTGCTTTTCTGATAGCGCATATTTGCTATATCATCACCTTTCATTCAATTCGTACACAAGAAGCGATTTGCGGAAAATGGTACCTAGGTATTATTGTTAGTGTATATTATTTGATGATCCTTGGCTTTCTGATGCCGCACTTAGGCACTATGAAATATCCCGTTATCATATACGGTCTGGTCATCAGTTTTATGCTACTACTGGCCATGCATCTTTACGATCTGAAGGATAACATCACTGCTCGATATATTCTTACGGGAGCCATTTTATTTGTGGTGTCTGACTCTGTACTGGCTGTTAACAAATTTTATCTAACACACTGGTGGAACTCCTGGATCATTATGAGCACTTACATTCTGGCACAATGGCTATTGGTAAGAGGATGTATAAGATATATCAATAATAAAGCAGCTGTTTAAAACTTAGCTTTTACCTAATCCTAAAATATCTTCCTGACATACCCTTGTCATCATCCGCGCTCATCTTTACATAAAAAATACATTTATGATAATTAATATTACGCCTTTTAAAGGACAGCATTGTGAAACTACTGCTACCGGAACTTTACTAAAGCACATTGGCATAGAGCTATCAGAACCTATGCTCTTTGGCATTGGTGAGGGGTTGGGATTTATTCATTGGAAGATGAAAACGATGGAATATCCTTTTCTGGGAGGACGTATCAAAACTGATCTACTCACACAAAATATTGCCCACCACCTGCAGCTGGAGCTTATCGTAAAAGAAACCTCTTCCAAACAAAAAGCTTGGGATGGTGTCAAACAGCTTATCGATGATGGACAGCCAGTAGGATTAAAGCTAGACTGTTATCACCTGCAATATTTTTCCAGACCATTTCATTTTGCCGGACATTATGCCACAATCTATGGTTACGATGATACCTATGCATACCTAGTAGACACCCAACAACAGGGATGTCTCGTAAAAACCAGTCTGGAAAGCCTAGCAATGGCGCGTGCAGAGAAGGGGCCTATGGCTTCAAAAAATTTGTATTATATCTTACAAAAGACGCAACAATCCTATAATTTGAATAAAATCATCCTCACCGCTATCAGTAATAATGCAAAGACTTATCTCAATCCTCCCATTACCAATATAGGTTATAAAGGTATTTTCAAAGCGGCGAAGGCTATTTTTGAATGGTTTCATAGTAGTAAGAACATTGAACAAGAGTTCAGGCATACAGCAAGACTGATGGAAAAAGGCGGAACCGGAGGAGCTCTATTCAGAAACCTGTATCGCGATTTTTTAAAAGAAAGCTACGAATTACTAGGATTGAAACCACTAAATGACGCATATGAACAGTTTACTGAGATTGCCAACATGTGGAATACTGTATCAGCATGCTTTGAAAAGGTGAGCGAAAGCAAAGACATCGCCTATATAGAACAAGCTTCGGCTGTGATGAAAGCTATTTCAGAGAAAGAAAAAATGGCAATGAAATTGCTGTCTTCTCTATAAAGAATAGCTATATATCCACGAAAGTGGGGGTATTATTTCTCATGTCCGTTATTGTTAATTTTTTTTATATCTGATTGCAGCATAAATGTCAAATAGCACGTTATCATAGAGTAATGTGGAGTTAATGTGTCCAGCCAACATTAATCGACAATGTCGCCTGCTATAAAAAATACGAATATCTATCTACTGGAAATACCGTTTACCACTAACGGTAAGGCAGATACTTTGTGGCCGGTTATCATTCAGCATGGTCAAGAATATATACTTGTCGATTGTGGGTATCCTGGTCAGCTGGAGCTGCTGGAAAAAGCTGCCCGCGAACAGGGAATTGATTTGCAATATCTCACAGGCCTGATTCTCACCCATCATGATATAGACCACGTGGGTGCTGCCGCTGAACTGAAGCAAAAATATCCCAACATTCAGGTCATGGCCCCCGTTATCGAAGCCCCTTACATCAGTGGCAAACGCAAATCATTACGCTTAATTCAAGCAGAAGCGTCATTAAAGTATTTAAATGAAGAGCAAAAACCATTCGCACTACAGTTTATTAAGTTTTTGCAATCGGTAGTACCGGTACAAGTAGATAAAAAGCTGCAAATGAGTGATACTTTGTGGAGTACTATTCAAGTAGTACCCACACCTGGTCATACGCCCGGACATATATCATTATATATTCCCTCCCAAAAGATACTTATTGCAGCTGATGCTATAGTAGTTGAAAATAATAAACTAAATATTGCCAACCCTCAGTATTGCCTAGATCTGGAACAGGCGGTACATTCGGTAGCCTTACTAAGCCAATATGAAATTGCGGAATTGATTTGCTATCATGGTGGCAGGTTTAGGGGAGATATACAAGAGGCCTTTAAACAAGTGCTGCATGAATACAATAATGTAATGAAAACACCCATTAACCTTTAATAGCCCAAACTCAAAAGTTATTGCCTTATGACAAGTCAAGAAGTGATTCCACAAAGTATTTTTACTGCAAAAACTAAGACGATGGAAAAAGCGGCAATCGCTAGATCTTTTTCGACCGGAAATTTTAAACCCTGTTACCCATATCTTTCCGATGCAACGGTTTGGGACACCCCTGGACAGCAAACTTTAAAAGGGGCTTCGGAAATTGTTCCATTTTGTGAAAAAATAAGAGATTATTTCGATAGCATTACCACCGATTTCAGAATCCTGCATGTATTGGAAAATGACAATTCGGTAGTGGTGAATGGTACAGCAACTTTTATAAGAGAAGATGTAGTTATCTCCGAAGTAGCATCTTGCGATATTTATATTTTTAATGAAGACAACACCATTGCTTCTTTATATTCCTATTGTGTAAAAACAAAATAACCTATGGGAAAAATCATCCTGCCGGCCGATTGCGGAAATGCCCCCAAAAAATTGTTCTTGAAGGAGTGGTATAGCGCATTGGCCAGCAGTGATGCAACCTTTATTGCTAATCATATTGCGGACCAAGTGCACTGGTGTATTCCAGGGAAAAAATCTATTATAGGAAAGGCTGATTGTATACAGCGCTTTCCTGAACACCCCATTTGGAATGCTAAAGAAATAACAATAGATGCGATTATCACCCACGGACGTGAGGCTGCCGTAAGTGGTCAGTTATTGTCTGCAAAACGTTCAAAAAACACATTTTGTGAAGTGTTTAGGTTTAAAAGTGCAGGAACAAACATTATTGCGTCCATCACCTCTTTTATCATTCCTGTATAGAGTGCATTATTATCCATTATCATTGTGTTAAGTACAAAGGGGGTTATAGGAATGCTATCAGATCTTAGTTTGAGACTATATGATATCATTAGCAGTGTAATACATAAAAAAATACGGGCAGTGATCTGCCCGTATCTATATATAAAATCCGGTATTACTATTTCAGATATCCATAATACTCCTCGTCTGAAGCACAATCCCACCACACAGGCATACTCCAGATATTGGGGTCCGCTGCATGCGGATTTAATGCTAATGTATTAACGGAGTTATAGTTGATCTCATATACTGGAGGTAGTTGCCAACGACGCATCCAATAGCGAGGGTCGGTAGGGGAAGCTCCTGTTAATTGTGAAGCGCCTGAGAACAAAGCACCTCTTTGATATCCAGGATATACTACACCAAACCCGCCTACATTACCTGCACTGAAGTTAAAGCGGCGCATATCATTCCAGTTTTCAATGCTACAACCCATTGCAATATATTTTTGCAACATGATATCCGACATGGTTAATTCGCCAGCGTTTTGACATACTGCTGCACTGGACAGATAGGCCTCAATGGCCGCGGGATCCATAGGTGCCATATCAGGGTTGGTAGCAGTATAACCTGAGGCTTGCCACTCGGTAAGTTTAGCCTGCATCATCTGCATATGCGCTCTAATGCCTTCCTTGTAAGCAGTGAATGCATTTGCTTTATCTCCTTTTCTCATATACACTTCTGCTTTGATAAAGCACATTTCGTGGTAGGTTAATATTTCATGATCAGAAACAGGACGTACCTGGAAAGAACCAGTAGAACCTACCACACCGGCATTATAGGCAGCCAGTGAAGGATACCAGTTCAAGTCTGTAGCAGGCTGAGGAATACTTCCTGCGGTTGCTAATGAAGTACTGCGTAGATTTACGTATACGGTATCTCCAGCAAGTACGTAGTTATTACTGTTGATATAAATAGACCCGGCGGGGTAAGTAACTTTTACAACATTGCCGTCCACCTCATGCTGCCGTCCTGCAGCTACTTGAGCTGCTATAAAATTGGCGCGCTCTGTAGCATCATTAATAGTGTAATTGATGGTTGTATTGGAAGCTGCATAACTTGCAGTTGCAATAGTAGCAGGCCCTCCACCTTTTACTAACCTTGTAGCGGGACCATAAGAATCCACTCCTATTGAACGATTCCATGTATAAGAAGATACCTTACCATTCGCATCAAGCTTTACATTAGCCATTGAAGCCGGTACAATTTTAGGCATACGCGGATCTATTACGCCCGAACCACGCAAGTTGGTAAGCATATCATAATAGTACTTAGAGATACGCTGTGTACTACCATAAGCTGCGTAGTTATAGTTACCGTTGGTAACAATAGGATCACCCAATAGATAATCAGTAACAGTACTATTATTAAAACAAGGCACTACTGTATTATCTGCATTAGATTGCGGTCCTTTGGATAAACAGTAAAGTACGGAATCGGCATTAAACAAATCTGCTTTTTTGGAAATCTTCAGCATATAACGAGCCTTTAGTCCCCAACACAGCTTAATCCATTTATCCACATTACCTTGATTCATAAAGTCGCCGGCTGCTAAATCGGGAGCTCCCACTTCCTGTTGCATACTGAAGAGCCTAATAGCCTCATTCAGTTTATCCATACAACCGTAGTAGATAGTCTTTCCATCATCAGGCTTTGGACTGGGATTTCCGGTTGCAGCTTCATGATAAGGCATTTCACCATAGATATCCAGCATTTGCATAAAACCTAATGCATGGAATACATTAGCAGCAGCCATGTAATGATAAGCCCCTTGCTTTGCTGCCGTGTTATACATGTCCACTACATTCGACGAAGTAGCCACAAACCATGTTTGGTAAGGGGTAGTAGAGTTTCCGTTAGACGGAGCCCATGTGGTACTGAATGTGTTACCATTGGCGTTGGTGGTATAATATACGCCCGCCTGTAAAGCTGTACGATAGTTAGATACACCTGCCGAGTACATATAGAAGTGTTCAATCCAGGGCAAGCGATTTTGAATCAACACGCTTTGATTGTTAGGATTATCGGGGTCAACGTTAATATCTAACCATTTTTTACAGGAAGATGCACCTAAAAGAAGCGTACACCCCAATACTAAGTATATTAATCTTTTCATAACTTACTTTTTTCGCTGATTAAAATGTAATGTTAATACCAAATGTGAAGCTGGCTACAGCTGGAACACCTAGATAATCGATACCAGTAGATCCGGAACCTCCTGTACCTCCTGCTGCACTCACTTCAGGATCCATACCATCGTAATTGGTCCATGTAAACAAGTTTGTTCCTACTGCTGTTGCGGACAAACCTTTTATGACTCTCTTGTTTTTAATCATATCTGAAAAGTCATATGATAAGGTAAGAGAACGCAGCTTTAACCAGTTTACTGAGGTAATAAAATGATAAGAGTTGGCCGCATAGTTCTGCCAATAACGTTGAATCATATTAGTACCGGCATAAGTGGTACCTCCAATGGTATAAGTTTTATCAGCTTCGTAAGTCTGTGTATATGGCTCGCCGGTCTCACTGTTTACTCCCGATACAGTTACCGATTGACGATCGTTCAACAGTGTCTTTTTACTCAACCCGTTTAGCACCATCGCGTATTCTGTACCATTAAACACATCACCTCCTTTACGGAAGTCGAGCAATATGGCCACTGACAGATTTTTAAAGCGCAGTGAATTGTTCAAACCGCCTAAGAAGTCTGGCTCTCTGTTACCTACTACAGGGTTGGTTGTATTGAGCTTGTATAGACCTGTATTAGGATCGATCAGATAGCGACCATTGGGCAGTTCATTACCTTCAGCATCAGTTTCACGTAGATAAGACTGACCGGTCATACCCAGAAAGTACCCTCCGTTAGGAATGGAAGCAGCCTTAACAGTTCCAAACTGAGCATCGGTTGGGTAGAAATAAGCTACACCCGGTAGGAATTCACCCAAACGACCTTTATTATAAGAGAAGTTCAGTGTTACATCCCAGCTAAAATCTTTCTGCGCAATAGGCTTTCCTGTAAGGGCAATTTCCATACCCTTGTTGATCACCGATCCGGTATTCAGCGAGCTGAAGATAAAGCCACCAGACTGAGCTAAACGAGGTTGTGCAATCTGGTTTTTGGTTTGGCTGTGATAATAGGTATAATCCAGCCCTATACGTCCTCTTAAGAATCTGAATTCACCACCCACTTCCCATGAAGTTTGAATTTCGGGTTTGATGTTAGGGTTACCGGCAGCCCATTGATTACCTACTAAAATATAGGATCCTATCATGTAAGGTGGGTTTACGTAGGTATTAGTTGCATAAGGGTTAGCATCCTTACCTACCTGAGCCCAGCTGGCTCTTAACTTACCAAAAGAAAGCACATTGTTGCTAGATAATAATTCACTGAACACAAATGAACCGCTCAATGAAGGATAGAAATAGGATCTGTTTTCAATAGGCAATGTGGAAGACCAGTCATTGCGTCCTGTGGCAGTAAGGAAAGCAATATTCTTATAAGAAACGCCTATTTCTCCATAAGCTCCTACCAATCTTTTGCGGCTGGTACCATCAGTAAAGAATTTGTTATCATTATTGATATTATTAAAACTGATAGTTCCTGCTGTTACGAAATTATATCCCCAATGATTCTGACTATTCGTCTTGGTATCTTCCGATGTAGTACCTAACATAAGGCGTGTTTCAAAATCTCCAAAAGTTTTATGGAAATTTGTCATTACGGTTGTGGAGATATAAGTATAATCATACAACGGTTTACTTAAGCGCCCATTTTGATATAAAGCGGCAACAGCAGAACCCGGAGCGATGTAGGTATAATCGTTGGTAATATATTGATCATATCCCAAACGTGCAACTACATCCCACCAGTCTGTAACTTTATAATTACCGCTGATACCTCCGGTGATACGTCGGGTTCTAGAAGTGAGTTTATCCATATTGATAATCCAATAAGGATTATCCATGTCATCTTCCAGAGCAAGAGTACCTGCAAATCTTCTGTATTGAGAGCCATCAGGGTTGATATAACGTTTCATATCGAAAGTCTGCGGCCAGCCGTATACCGCTCCCATAGTACCATTACCGCCACCACTATACAAACCTGCCGTTGTTAATGTTCTATCGATATCGGCAATAGAGTATGCTACGTTAGCATTTAAAGTAAGATTACCATAACGTTGCTCGCCATTAAAACGGAAAGTTGTCTTGCGAAATCCGGTCTTGGGAACTATACCGGTCTGATTAAAGTTAGATCCCGACAAATAGAAAGAACCGTTTTTAGAACCGCCTGAAACGTTTACATTATTATCGTAAATAATACCATGTTGGAAGAACTCACCTATATTATCATATAAAGTATCCGCATCAGTAATTCTGGCACCCCAAGACTGATAAACATTTTGAGTATTTAAAATTCCATTTACGGAGTAGGTACCCGGCCCAAATGTGGTTTGTGCTTCGGGAAGTTTATTAGCCCATGAAGTACTGATTTTACTGGTCACATTCACTCTCGCCGATCCTTCAGAACCTTTTTTTGTAGTAATAATTACCACACCATCCGCAGCACGAGAGCCGTACAATGCTGCAGCAGCCGCACCTTTCAGTACAGAAAGGCTTTCGATATCTTCAGGGTTGATATCCATTACACGGTTGGAAAAAGTAGTATTGCTACGACTCATACCATCCGTTCCTGTATTACCGGTAACAGTAGTGGAGTTATCATAAATTACTCCATCAACCACAAACAAAGGCTGATTCTGTCTACTTTCGGATGTAGAGTTACCACCACGAATGGTAATAGAAGCTCCGGCACCGGCAGCACCACTAAATTGTGTAATATTTACACCGGGTACTTTACCTACGAGCGAATTGATAACATTGGTGTTTTTATTCTTCATAAGCTCAGCGGCATTCAACTCGGATACAGAGTATCCCAGTGCCTTTCTTTCCTTCTTAATACCCAAGGCGGTTACCACTACTTCGCCCATCACATTATCTGCATCAGGTGTCATAATAATGGAAGCAGTATTGCCGCTCACTTGCACTACCGAACGCTGGTAGCCCACAGAGGTCACAACAAGCGTAATAGGATCCGAGCCTGTTGCATTTAATGTAAAATTACCGTCTTCATTACTAGAGGTTGCATTTTGTGTTCCCTGCTGCTCAATAGTAGCACCCGGAACAGGTTCACCTGCCTGGTTTTTTACCGTACCAGTTATGGTTCTTGATTGAGCCCATACAATGTTTGGAAGACAACAAAAGGCCATCCCAAACAAAAGCATACTTAGAATTGTCCTTCTCATATTATGTGTATTTAAAAATATAAATGTTCATTTGAGATGGTAAGTTGGAAGTCGGCGATGATAACTTGTAATGACCGGTAAATACCAGGCATATTTTTCAACTCTGATCAGAGCTGTACTAATAACCCGTTATTTCGACTAGTCATTGCATCATCCAAAGAACACGACTTATTTCAACATCCCTATATCCAATCCATAAAACCTGAAAGAGTTTTAGTTTTAGCACCACGAAGGCTCCTTTTCTTGACAACATAAATCCACATTATAGAACGATCATGTTGCCCTTAGTTTTCGAGGGTTAACGAGCTTGCACAACACATTCATATAAAGAGTAAGCACCGGATATGTTAGATTTAGTATGATTCTTCATTGATAAAATGAGTTGATATAATATTAGGGGTTTAAGCATATTACAATCCATTACTAATACCGGAACACCCTAAAGGTAATGTAAATTTTTGCATAAATTACAAAAAAAAATATTGATTTATTCTATTAGTCTCTTTAAAGAAATTCACTTCGCTAGTTCCTCTACACACATATTATAATACCCACTAAACTATGGTGTTTAGCGGGTATTACAGAATAAATTATTTTAGATAAATTGAAGGCTACCCCTTCCTATCGTGCGTAGAATAATCGTACAGAAGATATCGGAGTAGTCACCCTATAGCCTCCCAATATGTGGTGCGCACATCTGCCAATTGTTGCATTCCACCAATCACTATAGTCAACCATCACATTGGAAGAGTTCAATACTTGCAAAGGTCCTAAATCAGTTCCGTCAGCACCTATCACTCTTATTCGGTAATCGATGCGCTCGGTACCGCCAGAAATATAATTATTAGGATGTTTAATTACCGGCACCTCTATCCAATCAGTAGCTTCTCCAAAAGCCACCGGATTGCCTACATTAAGCCATTCGCTTCGCTGATCTGTTACGCCCGGATCCATGTTGTATTGATACTGATATTGCAGGCGTAAAGGAGTAGGTGTATTACCACTTTCAAAAAGAAAGTTATAAAACCGAATCCAAGAAGATTTGGCAGTAGTGTCAGTAACTACACCAGGATAGGGATAACCGTTATCAATGATGATAGGAGGTTTACTAAAATCATACACAAAGATATTTTGCTTACCCTCCCTAAAAGTTATATCCTGATCATATACCAGTTCCTTAGAAGGACCACGGTAAAGTTTAAGGTTTGCCACACCAGGATTGGTTGCATAAAACCTTCCTACTCCCCCACTGGGAACTGCGTTGTACGTAGATAAGGTAGTTGCATCTTCCAAAATAGTGACTCCGTTAAGATCAATTTTGGTAATATTATTTGCTGCGCCTGCTACTACCGGAACAAAGTAATGTAGCTGAAACTCTGCTGCATTAGGCGCCAAGGGCTCTGACTTAAACTCGATAACATGCTTTTTACAAGCCACCCCCAAACTGGCAACAACGATCAGCAATATAAGCGCTTTTAACTTTTCCATACTTTAAACGATTTGCTGTTTAATAATTTAATTATCTGGGCATATCCTTAGGATATGCAAACCAAGGTATTGAAGTATGATAATTATCTGCCAGACCTGATATAGGTTTCAATGCATCTAAAGAGTTTCTATTCCACATATACTCCGAATTATATCTGGGCCTGATGCGATAGCATGGAGAGCCTTCATTTTGTACATTAAATGTTCCTTTTCGATTCTGTACCTGTGCAGGTTGCAAATAAAGGCCTTTATATACTTTATTAGGATCTGTATCCCATTTTTGATTGAGGATAGTCAGATTCCATCCATTACCATTAGAAGGATATTCTCCTGAATAATCAATATCATAATGATATTTACGCATATCCACCCATGCCTCAGGAGCTCCCCATGGATACAATGCTACCCATTTTTGCATCATGATGTGCGATAAAGAAAAATCGGACATGCTCAAACCTGCTACATAAGGGCCCGCTAAATATTCCTCTGCCAAAGTATTAAACACTGCAGGAGTAATCTTATCACCACCAGTCGGACTTCCATTAGCTCCCGGAGTCAGATATTTTACTGTAAACTCCATATCGGCTCTCACCCCTTCCTTAAACGCCTGAAAAGCCAAATCTTTTTGCCCTAACTTCCAATAAGCTTCGGCCAGACAGAATTTTATTTCGGCACAAGTAGTTAGGATATAAGGTGCATTATCTCTATACAACCATCGACCTATTCCATCATGAACGCTGCCACTTACTAATGAATTAGCGTTTCTACCATAGAAAGACGGAGCACTTCCAATAGGCCCAGTTACTGAGGTAAATGAACCTCCGTAATATCTGTACTTTTTTACACTATCAGCAACATCTAGGTACAAGTAGTTGGGATTACTTGCAGTACCTAATTTAGCAACTACGCGAGGATCGAAATGCCCTGGTACATTAATAAGTGTATCCGTGATAATTTGTTTCTCAGCCAACTTAAAGGGATAATAATCATTACCGTCTACACGAATTTTATCACCGGTCAATGGATCATATTCCGGCACAGTTCCGGTAAAGACCTGAACAGCGTATTCATGCTGAAAATAAGCACGACTGAGATTACCTCTAGCGGTACCCCAGAAGTTATTGTATTCACTATATGCAGCCTGCTGCGAACCTCCATTCACACGTATGGTAGCATCATCACTCGAGCTCTGAAAAGATTTATTCGCCGCATTGATGAGCTCCTGTGCATATTCGCTAGTAAAGTTTTGCTTATTCGACAATGAAGCCAAATTACGTACAATGACAGCATAAGCAAACTTGATCCATTTCGACTTATCCCCTCCATACATAAAATCGTTTGCAGTAATCTTATTGCCGTAATCGGTATTATCCGTTCTCTCCAGAAGTTCAATTGCTTTATATGCCCACTCTCTCACCTGCGGATATATTTCGTCTTGATAATCGTAGTCGTGAGATAAGAGCCCCGGTACAAAAGCCTGTTTCATGGGCAAGTCTGCATGTACCTTTGTAAGCAAGTCCCATGAGAAAGCTTTTATGGCATATCCCATGCCGGCTAAGGTCCAGTGTTCTGCCTCCATAGCCTGATTAATCATATTTTCCAGATTCATCCCTTGCAACCAATACACCATACGCCAAATTTCTCCCCCCGCATCACTACCCACAGTGTAATAATGATTGGCAAACGAAGTATAACTGGTGGTTCCCATCATTTGGGTTAATGGACCAATCGCCCGGATATCCCAATAGATACCCTGATATTGCTGTAATATACCGGCAAGATATAAGTAGTCTTCCACATAATCAGGGGCGTCAATATTTCGATTGACATCCAGATATTTTTTACACCCTGCAGCCAGCATAAAAACAGGAAGTATGAGTATAATTATCTTTCTCATAATAATCTTATTTAGTTCAAGGTTAAATTAAGACCAATTGTTATGCCTCGAGGGTTAGGTAATGACCATACATCATAACCTTCTCCACCAGTACCACCTGCCGCTGCTGACACGGTATTTCCAACAGCATCGATGCCCGAATAATTGGTCAGAGTAAATAAATCATTTCCTACAACAAAGAAGTCGAGCCCAGAAATAATCTTGGTTTTGCTAAGAAACTTTTTCGGTAGGGAATAAGACAATCTCAATTCCTGAAGACGTAGGTAATTGACATCTTTTTCAATCCAGTCTTCGTCACCACCTGCAAATATGCTAGAACTGTATAGGTTGTAATTAACTGAAATATTGTTAATCGTTGGATTATCGGAATTTTCCTTACCATCTCTCAGCACTCCTTTAAATACTACCGGAGGACCTTCTCTCAATGCTACTGACTCCCAGCTGGTTCCTCTTTCCATCATAGAGCGTTTGGTACCGTTAACCACAGTAGCTTTATACCTTCCTGCAAATACTCCCGATAGACGCCAGTTGTTATACTGTAATCCAGTAGTAATACCAAAACGCAGTTTTGGTTCTCTATCGCCCAAAATACTCCATTCATCACTTACGATAGGAATTCCGGTACTGGGGTCAATTAAGATATCCCCGTTTTTATTACGTGCATATGCTCTACCAGATATGGTTGTAATAGGATTACCCACAGATATACCATTCCGTATATTTCCTGAGTTCCAGGTATATGGGTTGTAGTATTCTGTAACATTCTCCGGTAAATAAAGCACTTTTGATCTACCGCGAGAAGCATTAACACCCAAATTCCAAGTGAAAGATCCGGTTTTAATAATATCAGCATTGATAAGACCTTCCCAACCCCAAGTCTTGAACGTACCCACGTTCATGGTATTTAATACAAAACCGGTTGCATAGCTTAAACGGAATGATTTTACAATCTGATCTTCGTGTCTTGTTCCAAACACTGTGAATATGGCATTTACACGGTTGTTAAACAAGCGTGCATCAAAGCCCACTTCACGAGCAGTAGTCATTTCGGGTTTAAGATTCGGGTTAGGTCCGGTAAATCCATATTTAAAGCCTCCTCCGGATAAGTTAGTGGGCTCCAACTGTGGATAGATTTCCAAAGGACCGGCATCCTTACCTACTCTGGCTATAGAACCTCTCAACTTGATGAAGTTGACAACATCACTTTCAATTTTCAACAGATCCGTTAAGATTAAAGATCCCTCTATAGCCGGATAGAAATAACGATTATTATTTATAGGCAAAGTGGAGGACCAGTCGTTACGACCTCTCAGTGTAATAAACGCCATATTGTTGTACCCAAATTCAAACTGCGCGGAGATAGCCTGAATACGACGCTTTGTATTTCTCTGAGAGGAAACAATGGTTAAAGGGTCTGTATTATTGATGGATTGAAAGTCGGGAATAATAAACCTAGTACCACTGGTGGCTTGCCGAATAACCCCATTTTCCTGTTGGTGGTAACCAACCTGTGCACCAAATGAAAGTTTATTATCTAAAAATTTGTTGTTATACCCTGCTATAATATTGATTGTGGGATCAGAAAAGTTCGAATGTACCAAATCGTAACGGCCGCCATCACCACGACTATTATTTGCAGCGTAATAGGGATGCCAAGATGTTTCAAAAGTTTGCATACCCACATCCCAGCCTATTTGACCTCTCAAAAAGGTATTCTTGATAGGCGTCAATGTTAAGGCTACATTTGTCAGAAACCTATTGGAGCGATCGTAGTTTTTATTTTTATACATCGCAAAAAGCGGGTTAAGCAGGTCCCTATCTATATAATAAGAAGGGTATTTCATATGTAGGCCATCCGATGCCAAATACTCCAACATATTATCAGCCTGAGGCCATAACATAGCTCGATACAAAGGACCATCTGTTCCACGCAACACTTTATGATTTTCTGTTTTAGTGTATTGCATAGAACCTTCAAACTTCAACCATTGAGTAATAGTGGCTTGACCCGATAAGCTGATATTGGCTCGATCGAAATCGGTTGTTTTTACCACTCCCTCCTGATTCAGATAGGAAAAGCCGGCTCTAATGGTTGCTTTCTCCGAACCCGCTTCAACCGACACATTGTGTCTATGAGAAAATCCAGTTTGTAATACGGCAGCAATATTATCGTACAACTTTACATTATCTGTAAACAAATTCCCATACTGAGAAGTGTAATAATAGTTAGTAGTTCCATAGGCTCCGTTAGCATATTTGGTTTGCATATCCGGATAGCCATAGGCCTTATCCCAACGGAAGAAGTTGCTATAACTCACCCTACCTCGGCTTACACGCCCTTTTTTAGTAGTAATGATAATTGCACCATTGGATGCATCGGAACCATAGAGCGCCGCAGCTGCCGCTCCTTTCAAAACTGTAATAGATTCTATATCCTCTGGATTGAAATCATTTCCTCTCGAAGCATAATCTTGGTTTCGAACGGAATACACTTCAGCTCCGGCCATTCCGATAGGATCGAATGTAGAGTTGTTCATAGGTACACCATCCACCACATACAAGGGCTGATTGTTACCCGAAATAGAGGTAATGTTTCGGAGTATTACCGTGGTGGAGGCTCCCGGTGCACCGCTGGTCGACGTTACGTTTAAGCCGGGCACCCTACCTTGTAAGGCCGTAATAAATGCATCTCTTCCCGATTCGGCTATAGTAGCGCCATCTATTTGTTGCACAGATGAACCTACTGCTCGACCAATACGCTTCATACCGAACTCGGTAGTTACTACTACCTCCTCCTCTTGTTTGCCTACCCCTTCAACCATAGTAACATTAACAACATTTCCCGTACCTATGGTCACCGATACTGTTTCATAACCGATAAAAGTAAACTCTAGAACATCTCCTGTAGAAGCTTGAATGGAATAATTTCCCGTAGATCCTGTGGCTGTAGCAGTTGACGTCCCCCTTACTGTTACGGTAACACCTTGTAATGCCTTCCCATCCTGTGTAGTTACAGTTCCCGTAATTGTCCTGGTTTGCCCTAATACCATATGGGGTACTAAACAATACAACAGCCAAAGCACAACGGCTTTTGCAATTGCTTTTCTCATAACGATGTATTTTAGAAAGAATTATAAAACGTTAATTCCTGCTTTCACAAAGGGCTGTAATTGTTCATCCTCGGGGTCCAACTCTGTAACCAGATAGTCAATTCTCTCTATCCCGCATACTCTAATCGGTTGGTACGTCCCAAGCTTTTCGGAAATTGTCATGCACACAACTTTCGAAGCTGAATTTACCATAGCCTTTTTTACTTGCACAACGTCCCAATCATTGTCTGTATGTCCATGTTTTATGTCTAGGGCATTAGTGCCTAAAAAACATAAGTCAGCATTAACATGGCTTATCTTTTCGATTGCTTCTGGACCAACGGTTATTTTGGAGTCTTTCGATAGTTTATCGCCGATTACTAATACATCCACATGAGGATGCGACATACAAGCATTTACTACGGGGATACTGCCGGTCATGATGGTGAGTTTCAACTGCGGTGGCAATGCCCTAACCATTTCCAATATGGTTGTTCCTCCACTAGTGAGAATGAACATCCCGCTTTTAATTAGCCTCTGTGCTTTTTCAGCGATTATCTTTTTTTGCTTTTGCGAATAAACATTTCCAGGCTCGAACTGAACTTCGCTAAATGCTATAGAAAGTGCTCCCCCATGTACCTTTATTAATTTTCCTGCATCTGATAATTCCTGTAAATCTCTGCGGATGGTGTCTTCCGACACTCCCATAGCATTGCACAAATCCACGCTCAACACCTTATTATGAAGATTGAGCTGATGAAGAATATAAGCCTGTCTTTCTTTCTTAAGCAATTTTCAGGTGTTTTAACAACAACTTAAAATTAATGACAAATCCTGCAAATTCCCGCAAAAACAAATATTTTTTTTTAAATAACTTCTAACCAATTAAAAATTAATGATAGCAGGCGCTCATATGCTATAAATAAAAAAGCGCCCGAAGGCGCTATGTGTATTAGCTGGAAAGATGAGTTATTTTTTTATGGGTTTTGAAACGGCACTTTCCTTATTATCTGCATTTAATGTAGAAACCGCATAAAACCCGCTTTGCGAAATGGCTAACTCGTTGGACGGGGTAATAGCGAGCACTTTACCCTCTTGCTGTAAGCTCGATGTATAATACACTACCGATCTTACATTTCCACTGGTGCTCCATTTAAGGGTATTCCCTTCTATCCTTACATTTTGTGGTGCAGCCGGATCAGGTGCCACCGCACGACCTAGGAAAGGAATGACAGCAGGAGTACTCCATAGTTCTGCAAGTTTATTGGTAAGATCAGGTTTATCATACAGATATCTTGCGCTATACAACAAATTACCCATCACAGCTTTCTTGTTTTTAGCAAGTATTAGCTGATTCGACAATTGAGAACTATTCGTCATTAAGTAAAAGCCGTGTCCAATCATCAGCGGAGGAAGATTATTAAATCGATCCCACTCTGTTAACTTATTGGCAAATGCATCATTATTATAGAGCTGCGGAATTACTACATCCATCCACCCCTCTCTTGCCCATTTTTCAATATCGGCATACAAAGTGTTTCTGTTGGTAGTAAAATCTGCACCCGGCGAAATAGAAAATACCACTTCGGGTTTGGTAGCCGCAATCATATCCCTAACGCCCTTTATAGCCTTGTCCACATTCGATCTTCTGAAATCCTCAATGCTTTCGTTACCGGTTTTGTAGGTCTGATAATCATTTTGGTCGGATACCATTTGTCCGGCCTGTGAAGGGTAAGGATAGAAATAGTCATCGAAGTGAATACCATCTACATCATATTTGGTAATGATATCCTTAATGATATCTACTAGTCGCTGACGCACTTCCGGAATGGCTGGGTTATAAATTTGCATCAGCTCATGACTCACCACCCAATCGGGATTCACTGAAGGATGCAAGGCCGGGAAAGGTGTGGAGCTGTTAGCACGGGTTGCAATGCGATAAGGATTGATCCATGCATGAAATTCTAAACCGCGTGCATGTGCTTCATCAATCATAAACTTTAATACATCATATCCCGGATCTTGACCTCTGGTACCCGTAATAGCTGCACTCCATGGTTCGTAAGGTGAATTATAAAAGGCATCGCCCATGCCTCGCACTTGAACAAAAACAGCATTTATATTTAGCTGCTTAAACTTTTCCAGATAATTGATATACTTCTGTTTTTGACTAGCAGTATTATAGTCACCAATAGGCCAGTCTAATCCCCAAGCAGTTACTATCCATACACCTCTAAGCTGTTTTTTAGGCAAGATCATTTGTCCTTCAGGAGAAGGATTAGGATTGGGGCTAGGGTCGGGACCTGGATCTTTTCCTACACCCTCCCCTTTACTACATGCTTGTAATAGTATTACAAATAGTAGAAAAATTATTACATAAAGCGTCTTTTTCATGGGCAATATTTTTAGGATTCAAGAAAAGTGTCTCCGCCTGCCCGATAACATGGCGGAGACTACTATCACATATACCTGTCAATTGAAGGGCGTAGTATTAATCCTCCAGTGTCTTTTTGGGAAACTCAACAATGATAAATCCAGCATCGGTAGAAGCCGCAAACAAAGTAAGTTTTTCGTCATTACCGCTTCCATCCTTGGTAATAAAGAAACCGGACTGTGTACCTGGTGCGGCATTGCTAGCTCCCTTTAACGAGAATTTGTACAGCTGCGGCTTACTAGCTTTTTCGTTAAAGATTTCCAGTGCTTCCTTGGTATTACTTCCCTGGGTAATATCGTACACATAGAAGTCTGTAGCATCTGATGCTGCACGAGCTGCACCTGTCATAATCAAATAGCGCTCCTGATTGAATGTAAACACTCTTGCATCTGCACCGTTGAGCGGTACTGCCGTATTGCTTAATGCATAGTCTACTACACCGGCTTCATTCACTAGTCTGATAGGAGCCGCATATCCTGTCTGAATATAATCGCCAGTACCCGGCACTCTGGTCATGGTCATCCATGCGGTAATACCTGCCTGAGCTGGAATAGAGGTAGGCTCAGACAATGTAGTATAATTAGTCACTTTCACACGAAGAATATCTCTTGGGTTTACAGCACCACCATTATTATCGCCAAAGAACATGTATCCGTTTCCATTCTCATCAAGATCCATCGACATATTATCACCATATCTTCCGCCGGCAACTCCATGATCAGCAGGTGTAATGTTTCCGATAAGTGTTGGTGGCTGCGAAGGATCGGTCCAATGATAAATTTTCAGCTGGGCAGTAGCCGAACCGGCGAGATTACAGATATAGGTATGTCCGTTTATTTGTGCTCCGCTGCTATAAGCGAAAGTACCGCCACTCACACCGGTAAGGTTCAGTGGAATAGGATTGATAACATTATTTTTCAAATCGGATACCTTCAGCAAATGCGGACCTGTAGCGGCTCTGGAAACAATTAGCACATATTCTCCGTCAAAGCCTGTCCATCTAGTCAACTGACTGGTAAAGTCAGGATACTTAGTTGCATTATTACTGAAGTCATAAAGGGTAGGCTTATCGAAATCGGCACCAAATACCGGCACTAGCAAACGCAACGTCACCAAATACTCTCTGAAGCGTTTTTGATTCACCACTTTTATAATGATGGATTTTGCCGATTCACCCTCTTCAAACTCAAATGCATAGCTTTCTTTATCCAGCTGTGCACCTTCAGACATTTCGGCCTCAAACTTGATAGCACTGAAATCCGTTGCCGGATCGATACGCGGAAACCATACGGTTTTGGTGACCTCATCCACCACACCCTCCACAACCTGATTTCCACCGGGTCCTGCATTGACGATCTTAATTGCTTTTAAAACCACTTCATAGGGGGAGTCGACATTTCCCGGATATTTCTTCTGACAGGACGTTGCAAACAGCATTGCTGCCAGTATGACAAATATTATCTTGTATTGCAAAATGCGTTTCATGTTAAATATTTTTAGGAGTTATTCAGTTATTCATATTCAGGCCAACCTTCGGTTTGCGCCAGCACATAACCATTCTTCCTATAATCTTCCATCTGGTTTCTACCTACTGGAGTCAGATAAGGATTCACATTAGGCAATCCCAAGAATGGTTGACGACCATTGGTGTTGGTAGTACGGAAGAAACCGCGCATTGATGCATTGTTGGTACCATTGTACACAGTTACCACTCCATCATTTACCACTGCAATCTGACCCGCATTAGAGGCAGTAAGACTGCTAGGTGACTCTGCAGGGAAATCCACATATCCTCCTGTTAGCAGGTCCGGACGTGCATCGGTATCCATATACTCGAGTTTTTTCCAGCGTTTCAAATCTTGGAAACGTGAATACTCAAACGCAAACTCCATACGTCTTTCTCTTCGAATCTCCCACAATAATGGATTCACAGAAGGATCTCTTGCCGGATCGTTGGGTAATGCTCCCAAATCCATCGGTGCTGTCTTCTGTACCCCTTTAGCTATAGCTTCTGGTGCAAGAGGTCTGTTTCTTATTTTGTTGATAGAAACATCAATATCACCCTGAGTTACGGTTCCTAGTTCGGCTTTTGCTTCAATCCAGTTGAGCAAAGCTTCAGCATATCTGAAAACAGGATAATCGGTATGGTTGCGACTGCTGGAGAACTCTGTAGGCGGAGTGCCACCAGCTTCTACCTGAGCAATCACACTACGAGGTATAAACTTGTTGATATACCAGTAGCTAGCCACATTTTTTGGTGTAGGCTTGTCGTAAAAAGTTGCCTCCAGTCTGGAGTCCCGGGTTTTAATCATGTTTGACAGATTAAAGCTCGTAGCATTGGGGACGGTAGACTGCTGATAAGGCAAGCCATCCACACAAATGAATGCTTTTATAAGGTCTGTAGTAGGACCAAAAGCTATAGACTCGGAAAGGTTATTATAGGTAGCAACGGCATGAGTTACTCCGACCGCCGGATCGTAATGACGATAGAGAATTACATCCTTATTACCTTCTAAAGAATTGGATGCAAACAGCGAACGGAAATCGGTAACAATATCATACTTACCACTACTAATGAGCATGTCACCAGCAGTTACAGCGAGTTGGAAGAATTTATTTGCACGCTGAATGTTATTGTAGTAATACTTTTGCCAAGAGCCTTCCCTCAATGCAATTCTGGTAACGAAGCCTGCTACTACATATCTGTTTACCTGCTGGCTTCCATCATTCAATCTCACATTTTCCAAGGCATAAACCAAATCGTCGTACACTGCATCCATAACGGTATTGCGTGGTGTACGAGGTTTGTACAAATCATCCAGATCGGTATCCAATGGCACATAATCATAGTAAGGCACATCCCCAAATGAGGTTACAATATTGGAATACTCCATCGCACGGAAGAATCGACCTATACCTGTCCAATGACGATAGGCCCCCTCATCCAAAATGCCTTTCATTCTATTTTCAATTCTGTCCAACATAATGTTGATGGACCGAATGGTAGTATAGCTCCAAATACTACTGTTAGGCACAGAGCGTGTAAAGTTTCCTTGGTTACCTCTCAGCAACACATCATCGCTAAACTGAAAGCCTAACATAGCAGCATCGGCCTCATTACTAAAGTTTGTTCCATATCCCGTAAAAAATGTAGGATAAAACTTATTGGCATAGAGTCTCAGATTATTCTCTGACGACCAAGCCGTTTCATCATTTTCTGAGGTCAGCGGTGGTCTGTCCAGGAACTTTTTACAACCCTGGAAGCCGAACGCCACCAATGCGATCAATAAGGTATATAATGAATGTTTCATAACAATGGTAAGTTTAAGTTCTACAATGTGATGTTCATTCCGAAGGACGCAATTTTAAATGTTGGGTTGTTGGTACCAGTGCGTCCCAGGTTATAGTTACCGTTGGTCAGCAACATGGATTCTCCTGAAATAGCCTCAGGATCGATCGGCAAACCACGCAGCTTATCAAATGTGATGAAGTTTTCAAACGACACATACAGTCTGGCTTTCTTCATCTTTATTCTTTGCAGAATGTTGGGCGCCACATTGTATCCTAGGGTAATATTTTTAATGCGGAAATAAGCCATATTCAGCATATAGCGCGTTTGCGGCACCATGGTAAATCCTGAGTTGGCTCCACCTAAGTCCCATGCTCTAGGATAGAAAGCATCAGTACGATCAGGTCTCCAATAATTACCAGCGATCGCCTGTGGCATAGCACCTTCCTTAGCATAATAGCCAGGAATAGCCAACTGACCCGAACCCCATATGGCTCGTTTTCCTACACCTTGTCCCATTACGGAGAAATCAAATGATTTGTAGTCGAGTCCGATACGGAATCCGTATTCATAACGAGGCAGTACGTTACCGATCACTACGCGGTCGCCCGGATCACCGAATGTACCTCTACCCGGAGTGATATAACCATCTCCATCTATATCTACAAACTTTACATCACCGGGGCTAATCATACGAACTGCACCATCTTCAAAAATTGTTTGATATACCGGGTTATTGCCGGCCAGTTTATGTACTCGTTTGGTAGTTCCTTGGAAGATGATGTATTCGTATACAAAGTTGCCGTTGGCGTCATACACAAAATCGTCTTTCTGGAAAAGTCGGTCTGTTACATAACCATACACATCTCCATAGCGTTTTCCGGTAGTAAAAGTTCCATCCACATTCCTGTCCTCCCAGGGAATATTCCAATCAGGACCTTTTGTAACATAGGTAACCGCATCGGAGAGATTAGCCATTACGTTAATGCCCAGACCGCTTTCGAATCTATGATTAAAGTCAACAGCCACTTCCCATCCTCTTGTTCTTAAGTTTCCGTAGTTACCTTGAGGAGCAGAAGCGCCGAATGTGGCAGGCAGTGCTAACCCAGGGATGATCATGTTTTTGGTTTTACGCTGATACCAGTCAAACACAATACCGAATTTGTTTTTAAAGAAACGTAAATCGGTACCCAAATCCAGTGTTTCGATATCTTGCCAAGTTAGGTTAGCTGAAACAGGAGCAGGAGTACCCAATTGTAGCGACTGCTCACCGTTACTATTCAACCAGCTGTTCTTAGAGTAGTTCATGGTAGAGATGTACAGACTGTTAGCTACAGACTGATCTCCAATAGTACCCCAAGAACCCCGCAGCTTAGCATAGCTCAGCACCGGACGAACACCTTCCATAAACTGCTCTTCGGTGAGTACCCAACCGGCAGAGAAAGAAGGATACCATTTCCAGCGCATGTGTGCAGGGAAAATAGAAGTAGCATCATACCGCAGATTACCCTCGAACAGGTACTTATCGGCATAAGCGTAGTTAATACGACCAAAATAACCTAACTGTGAATCCCAGTTCTCTCCTCCGGTTACGGTTTCTATACCGTCAGCAAAGTTGAACTGTGGATTGTCTTTATTAAACAATTGTGTTTTTTTGGACGAATGACTTTTCCATCTATTCGCTACAATATTTGTCCCAAGGGTAAACTTAAATGCGTTCTTTAATCCCGGGCGCCAGTTATAAGTAGAATAGGCGTTTACAGTGTGTCTGAATGCATTCCAAGAAGATTGGTATACATAACTGTTTTCTTTAGTTACATAGTTAGACAATGGGAAACGCCATCCCGGCATACCACCTACGTCTACAATATTTCCTGCACTGTCCACATATACCCGATCTCCATTTTCATCTACCCAGGGAATGGCAGAATACCAATGTTCTCTCAGGGTAATTTCAGGCAAAGAAGAGTTCAATGTTTCATTGCGGAAATCATACGTGTAATCAGCAATGATTTGCCAGTTTTTGGTAAGATCGATAGTAGTTCCGAAAGTGAGGTTCAAATATCTTCTTTGGTCATAAACAGTATTGGTGTTTTTTGTATCCCAGTAAGGGTCGCGGATTTCTTCTCCCAGCTCCTTCACACCGGTTGGGAACAACAGACTCCAGCGATATAAATACAACCACGGGTCAGCAGCAAAGCCGGAAGAATTGGTAGAGTTGGGATATCGTTTGAGACGATCGGAGTATAAGCCTCCGGCTCTCACCGAAATGAAGTCGTTAACCTGATTAGATACTTTAAAGTTGGCAGTAAATCTGTTGAAATCATCATGCTTAGCCGGCTTCATCATACCGGTTTGGTTCAGATAACCAAAGCCTATATTGTAAAGTGTTTTGTTAGATCTACCGTTTAAAGATAGGTTGTGATTCTGAGTGAAAGTATAATCCTTAATCATTACGCTGATGGGATCATAAATTCGGTAACCGAATTTTTGAATACCATCCCAATACCAGTCACGACCATACACCACAGGATCGGTTGGTTTTACTGTTTTGCCGTATAAACGTTGCCATTCTTTTGCTTTTTCAAGACTGGCACTATCGATACGCCAGAAGCCACCTGCAGGACCGGAGCTACCCATATTATTATGAGCATCCAGTGTGTATTGCAAACCATCTATCCCAGCCAGCTCCAATTTTTTAAAGGGCATTTGCCAAGAGAAGTTATTCGAATAAGTAAGATCAGCTCCTTCTTTTTTTGAGCCCTTTTTAGTGGTAATAAGAATTACCCCAAATGCTGCTTTGGCACCATATATAGATGCAGCAGAAGCATCTTTTAGAATTGAGATGCTTTCTACATCATTGGGGTTGATGAGTTGGATACTGGGAACTTCCACGTTGTCCACCAGTATTAATGGAGCACTGGATCCTTGTATGGATCCCACAAAGCCTCTGATACGGATTAAAGGATCGGACCCTACTTCACCACTAGGAATACGAACTGATAAACCGGGCACTGCACCTTGTAAGCCCCTACCCACATCCGGAATAGGACGACTCCCCAACACCTTGTCTACATCCACATTGGTAATGGCGCCGGTAATATTACTTTTCTTTTGTGTACCGTAACCTACAACCACTACTTCGTCGAGATTAGAATCTGCAAGCTTCAGTACAACAGTCACATAATCCGAGCTACCCACCACTACACTTTGCGTTCCATACCCCACCATAGTAACTTCCAATACGTCGCCCGTATGAGCCATAATGGAAAAAGCTCCTTCTTGATTTGTAGAGGTGGCTCTAGCTGTTCCCTTCACGGAAACAGTAGCTCCTTGAATGGCATTTCCGCCATCATCAGTAACGGTACCCGTTATTGTACGGGTCTGGGTAAATGCTACGCCAGGAATCATGCAGCATAGCAACCACAGCAAAACAGTACTTACAATTGCTTTCCTCATAATATGTGATTTATAAATAAAAGTTGGATGCTGAGTTATATCACTCTCACGCCTGCGTCTATAAAAGGCTTCAAGATCTCGTCTGTAGTCTCGAGTTCCGTAATCAGATAGTCTATTTTATCAAGGCTGCACACGCTGATGGGCTGATAAGTTCCCAGCTTTTCCGAAATAGTCATGCATACTACTTGTGCAGCAGAATTGACCATTGCTTTTTTCACCTGAACTACATCCCAGTCGTTATCGGTATATCCATGTTGTACATCTATGGCATTCGTACCTAGGAAGCATATATCGGCATTTACATGGTTAATTTTCTCTATAGCATTTACCCCTACAGTTATTTTGGAATCCTTCAGCAGTTTATCGCCTATTACCACTACTTCTACATTGGGATGAGCCATGCATGCATTTACCACCGGTATGCTACCGGTCATCACCGTAATTTTCAAATGATGTGGCAAAGACCGAATCATCTCCAATATGGTAGTACCTCCAGTTGTGAGGATAAACATTCCGCTCTTTATCAGTCCCAGTGCCTTATTCGCGATTAGCTTTTTATGTGCCTGTGAATACACATTTGCCGAGTCAAACCGCACTTCGTTAAAAGCCATTGACAATGCGCCACCGTGCACCCGAATAAGTTGTCCTGCGTCTGAAAGTTCTTGAAGGTCTCTACGAATCGTATCTTCCGATACCGCCATCTCATTACACAGGTCTACACTCAGAACTTTGTTATGCAGATTGAGTTGGTGTAGTATGTATGCGTGTCTTTCCTTTTTAAGCATGGCAACAATCACTTTCTCTTTTTCGGCGAAAATGTTATAATAAAGTTAAGGTGTTTTTCCGCAAAAAACCGCAAAAATCAGAATAAAATCTGCATTATTTTTGAAATATTCAGAAAGCAAATACGCAAAAACATGCATAACAACGAATTATATATAAAAAAATCCGGTTCGTTTATTCCAAACAAACCGGATTTTCATATAGTGTATCAATAAAAATTTATTGTCTGTGCTCTTTTATCATAGCGATAAAATCATCGAAGAGGTATCGCGAATCATGTGGCCCTGGAGTACTTTCGGGGTGATACTGTACCGAAAAAGCCGGTTTCCCTTTCACCCTTATACCTTCAATAGAATGGTCGTTGAGGTTCACATGTGTTATCTCCACTTTGTCGGAAGCCTTGACAGACTCGGGATCTACGCCAAATCCATGGTTTTGAGTAGTAATTTCAGATCTACCGGTAATGATATTTTTTACCGGGTGGTTTAATCCTCTGTGACCGTGATGCATTTTAAAGGTCTTGATACCATTAGCCAAAGCGAGCAACTGATGTCCTAGGCATATACCAAACATCGGTTTGTTCTCGTTCATAATTTCCTTCACGGTATCAATGGCATAATCCATAGCGGCAGGATCGCCAGGACCATTAGAAATAAAGTAACCATCGGGATTAAAGCTTTTAATTTCCGCTAAAGGAGTTTTTGCGGGAAATACTTTTACAAAAGCGCCACGCTCGGTCATGCATTTTAAAATATTCTGCTTAGTACCATAATCCAACACGGCAATTTTTATATCAGCATTGGGATCGCCCAGCTCATACGGCTTTTTTGTAGAAACTTTTGAAGCCAATTCCTGCCCGCTCATATCGGGTGTTTCGGCCAAGCGACGCTTCAATTCTTCAATATCAAAAATCTCAGAAGAAATGATGCAGTTCATTGCGCCCTTGGTACGAATGTGGGCCACCAGCGCTCTGGTATCCACACCATGGATGGATACAATATTATTCTTCTTTAAATAGGCATCCAGCGATTCCGTGGCTTTACTTCTGGAGTAGTTTTCATTGAGGTTTTTGGCAATAACTCCTAGTACTTTCACGCTATCACTCTCCACATCTTCGGGCACCACCCCATAGTTACCCACGTGTACGGCATTCATGATAACGATCTGACCATAATAACTGGGATCGGTGAAAACTTCTTGATAACCGGTCATTCCGGTATTAAAACAGATTTCACCACTAGTAGTGCCAATAGCTCCGAAAGCAAAACCTTCGGCGATAGTACCATCTTGCAATAATAAAATAGCGCGGGCTTGTGTATCAGACATTTAATTTCCTTTTATTTACCAGCTTATGTGCATGTCGGCTCCACCGTTATGAGGCGAGTTCACAACAAAATCGCGCAAAAATAGGGCAAAATTTCAGATTCAAAAGGATAAATCCGGATATATTTCAGGATTTTTCACAACGGTGAAAAACTCACACATGCTTAGGCATTCGACAACGGTCCCCTACTAGGCCTGAGCTGCCGGTCCTCCAAAGTTCACCGGTATTTGCAACTCGTCCAAATCTTTGATGGGTCCGTGAACGGCCTCAAACTTCTCGATATTTTCTTTCAACGCTTTCATAAAGCGTTTGGCATGCTGAGGCGTAAAGATAATTCTGGACTTCACCTTACTTTTAGGCGTTCCCGGCATAATGTTTACAAAATCAATTACAAATTCTGCATGAGAGTGAGTAATCACTGCCAGATTTGCATAAGTTCCTTCTGCAATTTCTTCGGATATTTCAATATTGATTTGATTCGGTTGTTGCTCCATATGCCTCTTTTTTATTTATGAAGCGAAGGTAATAAAAAAGCTACCGGCAGCAGTCATCCTCTATTATAAAATATTGCTACAAGCAGCATTGCTAAATGATTTTGCCCTTGGACTTATTATCAAAATGCCCCACGATAATCGTGGGGCATTTTGATAAACTTGTAACAGAAAATCATATTACATTATACAAATACGACGATTGGGTGTATTTGCCATCTTGTAATTAATCCTGCATATAATCGTCATATCCTACAGCTCTGTGACCAGCTAAAGTGTATATAGTACCGGGATCATCCTCAAATTCCATGTTAAAGTAGATGCTGTCTTTGTTGATAATCTTCCCATCGGTCACCTTAATAGTAATGTCATACCCGGGAATAGCATTTACAGAGCCTGCTGTTTGAAATGTGAGGGTAGACATATCTACTTTGGCTTTAAATTTCATATCCCAGAAATTTCCATTGTAGTCATCTATCCAAACAGAATCCTGTCCAAATGAAGTGTTATAGATTTTAATTTCAAATGGGCCATATATTTCATCACCGTCTATATAAGCTTTAAGCTTCCAATCTCCTGCAACCGGGTATGCCCAATTATATTCTTTCTCTATCTTTTTCTGACAAGAAGATAGGGCTATCACTACACCCAAAATAATTGCTATGCAGTAAAGTATTCTTTTCATTGTATAATGTTTTGTAATATTCACTCTAATTAAATTTAGAAATTACTCTTCAAAAAGTGGAGAGGGATTGGATAAAGTAACTTTAAAGAACATATCCGGAGTATCCCCCATGATGGTATTAAGTTTTATAGTTTTTGTAGCCGGATCGTAAGTGGACTCATCGAAGAACACCGGTGCTGATTCGCCAGAGAAACCTAAGTTTTCAGAAGAGATCAGCTCAAAAGTGTTATCACCTTTCAATCTAATCACACCCGGACCGGCATATGCAGCACCATAACCACTTCCTACATCATACCAGCGACCTAATAAATCTTGCACATAATAATCATCCCCACCTACTCCAAAAACCAACAAGGTGTATGGGCCTCTGTTTGCAGAAGCACCGTTATAATCGCGTGTGATGCGAGACTCGTAATACCCATTTAAAGGTGCGTTTTTATCACATACCACCACAGTACGGCTCACTGATGCAGGGAAGCCGTCGCTATTATTCACCGAGTAAGTTACGGTATAAACACCGCCTTTTGCTGTATTCACATTTGACTTTACAGTAATTTGATCAGTAAGATCAATATCACCTTCCATAGCAGTACATCCCGGGTCTACATAAGGCTCGTTCAGCTGCCAGAAAAGTGTACTGGGTCCTTCTAATTCCATATCGGCGTAAGTAGTAATGAAAGATACACCTTTGGAATCTTTTTTACAGGATGTCATTGTCAGGATAGACAATGTAAAAATGGATAATATCGATAATATCTTCTTCATAGTATTCGTTTTAATTATTTAGCCCACCAAACTGGCACATCAATGCTTACCAAAGCAGGTGTATTTATATTGGAAGTACGCTCACTTGACGGATAAAGCAAACGTTTCGGCCGGTTGTCTCCTGTCAGAACAGAGGAAAGAGACTTTGTAAAAAAGTCAGGATATCCTGTTCTGTTATAATCGAAGAAGGCTTCCAATGCTCTTTTATTAGTAGCGGCAAACCACTTCTGCTCTATTATGGACTTTATTCCATTGTATGGATAAGTTATAGCATCACCACTTAATCCTAAGCTAAGCAATGATTCTCTGATTCCATTATTGTATGCAGTTTCTGCGCGAGAAGCACTACCATATCTGGCTTCTGCTTCAGCAATGAGGAAGTATACTTCTTCTTTTGTGAAAAAATATACTGGATATAATTCATCAATTTTGGGTGTAGCGTAGTTTTTAATGGTAGCTCCTACAGTAGTACGACTTTCACCTGTACTTAAAGAAGCCCATAAACCTCCAGTCTCTGATGGTTCAAACAGTTTTTCTCTTCTAGGATCATTATTGTCGGTGAGTCTGGACATCAAAGTGGTATTAGCGATTACGTTACCACTTAACCTATCTACGAATGTGTTATAAAATGGATTGGCTCCTGTTTGCTCTGCTTTAAAGGATGAGAATTTTGCATCCGCAGTGGTCAACAATTTATTTTCATCCAATAGAGCCAAAATTTGTGATCTATATTTATTGGGATCAACGTTTACATAGCGCAAATAGATTTTCAACTTTAAAGTATTAGCAAACCTTTGCCATTTCTCCATATCTCCCTGAAAAATTACATCAGCCGTTCCTGGATCTTCTGCAGAAGAAGAGGAGAAATCTTTAGACATTGCATCATCAATCATATTCAGCAACCCTTCATATACAGTTTGCCCATCATCATACTTTGGCTGAATTACCTCTGTACCCATCAACGCCTCTGTAAAAGGTATTTTATCATACAGATCAGCAAGTACGTGGAAGGTATACGCTTGCATTAAAGTAGCAATGGCATAATACTTCCAATTGTTGGTAGCGCTGGCTTTATCTTTTACATATTTATAATCATACAACGCTCCCGCATATAAAAGAGTAAATTGACGGTTAAAGTCATTGTCGGTTAAGTTATAAGATTCCCACTCAGCCCACTGAGAAGCAGCAGCAGCTTGCGCGTAATGCTGTGCCCAGAATGAACCGAGAGCATGATAATAACCGCCCAAAACAAAAGCAGATCCTGCTATTCCGCTGGGTAGTACAAGAGCGGGGGTCGCTTCTGAAGGATTATTGGGGCTTACATTGATATCAAAAAAGCCTTTTTTACAACCGGAAGCCAGCAGCGCTACAGTTATAAAAATTAACAAATAATTTCTTATATTCATTTTATTTATGATTTTATCAGTAATAAACGTCTCTTAAAATCCAAGTCTAATGCTAAATCCAAAACCTCTAGTAGTAGGAGTAGCTCCAAAATCACCATAATCAGCTTCCAAATCATTACCAAAGGTTGTTTGCTCTGGATCAGTAAACGAATTAGCTACTGGAGTCCATAAAAGCAGGTTGGTACCCACCAGCCCTACGTCTATAGAACGAATTTGCGAACGAGAAAGCAACTTGGATGGTAAAGAATAGTACAAGCTAACTTCCCTGAGTTTAAAGAAAGTTTTAGGTACTAATGCATAAGCGGAACCCTTTCCTGCATTATATGTTTGATTATAATACAGATTGAGATTATGATCGAAACCTGCAATAGGCACAGTATTCTCAACATAATTATCTCCAATCTTCTGTACTGAATTAGGGATAATAAAGGGTTGACGATCGTTGTAAGTAGTTTGAATAGCATTACCAGTAAAATACATGAGTTCAGCAGTACGAGAGTACATCAAACCACCATGCCTATAATCACCCACAACTTTTAAGTTCAAGTTCTTATAAGAAATACTGGTACCACCTCCAATTCTGTATTTGTTTTGAGAGGAACCTAAAATTTCTTTTTGATCTTTAAAGGTGGGCAAACCTTGAGCGTTCACTATTACTCTACCCTGAGGATCGGTTGCAACAACGGTTCCTTCAAATAATCCTAGAGGATATCCCGGACGAGCTACAAAACCGATAGTGCTAGTTCCTCCAAGAGATATTTGATCTAACCCTTCTACTAACTCGACGAGTTTGTTTTTGTTAGTAGAGTAGTTAGCAAACACTTCCCATCTCCAATCGGTAGTTTCTACAGGAACTACATTTAAAGCCACTTCAATACCTTTATTGGTAATCTTTCCAAGGTTTTGAGTTTGTGCTGTAAATCCTGTAGTAGATGGTATGGTTGAAGTCCAAATTAAATTAGTAATAATCTTATTGTAAGCTGTAAAATTGATACCAATTCTGTTTCTGAAGAATTTCAAATCAGTACCGATTTCATAGTCTGTAGAAAGCTCTGGTTTTAGTTTTTGGTTTCCAATAAGATTAGAAACGGTAAAACCATTTACGCCTCCAGCTAATGGGAAGTCAAACCCACGGTATCCATCGGTTAATGATGTTTGGGTGAGTACTGCAAAAACCTGATAAGGGTCAGCATCTTTACCGGTTCTAGCAACACCCATTCTAAGTTTACCAAATGAAAGCACATCTTTGGATGAGAGCAGCTCAGAGAATATAAAGCTTAAGCTAGCACTTGGATAAAAGAATGAGCGATTGGATGCTGGCAGAGTGGAAGACCAGTCATTTCTTCCTGTTAAAGTCAAATACAATAAGTTTCTATAACCTAGGTCAGCACTAGCATACACACCTACTAATCTGCGCTTAGACAAGGTAGCAGTTGCGGTAGGCGTTGCAGAACTATTAGACAGATTATAGTATCCTGGAATATCCAGTCCTATAACTGTTGTTGATTGAGTGCGTGCATCTCTTTGGTTAAAGTTATGACCTACAATAGCATTTAAGGAGAAATCACTACTAATTTTTGGATTAATGTTAAAGAAGAAATCCGTATTGAACTCGGAAGAATAATATGATGCTTCAGTTACTCTACCTACATCATCATTATAGCTTGCGCGAGCAGACTTGGTAATTGCTCTCCAGCTTTTAGCTGTACTGTTTGATACATCGCTACCGGCGCGGAAAGTGGCACTCAGCCAAGAAGCAATTTTTGCATCGAGAGATACACTACCAAACATACGGTTCTCATTAAACCTATTACCATGCTCTTGAAGCACATAGTAAGGGTTTTGTGCGTAGTAAGTATAGTAGTTATCTACGTTATAGAACTTATTATTATAATCCTTCTGATCAACAAAACTGATATCTCTAGGGGCTTGCCACAAACCGTCAAGCACTGATTGATCCTGACCGGTAAGAACATACTTTGAGCTCTTTCTAATATAGTTAATATTAGCAGAAGCATTAAAAATCTTTAAAAATTTAGCATTCCCTCTTGCCGCGATATTATGTCTCTTATAGGAATCGGCATCGGTAGGCATAATTCCATCGGCCAAGATATTACCATAGGAGAGATAATAACTCTTATTTTCATCTCCATTTTTAATCGCAATAGAATTATTTAATGTTTTGCCTACCTCAAAAAAGTCTCTTACGTTATTTTTTAAAGCCACATAAGGTTTAATGAGTTGTTGGTTATCTACAACAAAACCCCATTTACGAAGCACTCCATCAAATTTGGGACCCCAGCTACCATTTTCCTGTAAGTCACCGCCATCTTCTGTAGTGCGGTTGTACCATCCCTGACCAAATTCATTTTGCATGAATGGCAATCTCAGAGGAGTTTCAAATGTTGTAGTGGATACGATATCAACAGATACTTTATTATTAGATCTAGAACCGTTCTTTGTAGTAATTACGATAACACCAGATGCAGCTCTAGAACCGTATAGAGCAGTAGCAGAACCACCTTGGAGAATAGTGATAGATTCTATATCATTAGGATTGATATCATTTCCTCTATTACCAAAATCCAAACCGCCGTTCAAATCAGTAGAGCCGATTTGTCCATTACTAATGGGAACACCGTCTACTACATACAGAGGTTGGTTAGATCCTCCCAAGGAAGTAAAACCACGCATGATAATACGGGTAGAAGCACCGGGAGCACCAGACGCAGAGGTGATATCCACCCCAGGAACTTTACCCTGTAATGCATTAAAAGCACTTCTGTTACCGGTAGCAGTAATATCTTCGGCATTAATCTGAGTAGCAGCATAACCTAGCGAGCGCTCAGATCTTTTAACACCAACCGCAGTTACCACCACTTCCTCGATCATCTGTGCCTCGCCTCTGGCAAGTACAACAGTAACCGTAGTTCCCTCTACTTTTACTTCTTTAGAGGTGTAGCCGGTTGCAGAAACTACTAAAACATTTCCAGGAGCAGCTTGTACGCTGAAGCTACCCTCGGCATTTGCCGATACAGCGACATTGGTCCCCTTGACACTGATAGTAGCAAAGGGCACTGGGGCAGCAGATTCATCAAGGACTGTCCCGGTTATCGTACCTGTTTGTGAAAATGCCAGGAACGAGAAACCTAAAAACATTGCAAAGAGCAATAAAACCTGTCTCATTTAAAACCTTTTTGTTAAAAAAATTAATAATTGACTTACGGATTAGTACGGAAATCAGTACAGATCACACTCTCCTTTTCTGACAAGGAAAGGGCAAGTTAGATTTTTTTTAACAAAAGGGGGTGTTTTTTTTATTTTTTCGTTAAAATAGGGGTCTATATTTTTCTTTTTCAAAACATTTAATTAATGCTGTTTTTCAAAACATTATAATATCAAAAAAAGAAAAATATATATAAAAAATATTGATCTAAATCATGTTATAAAAAAATAGTTCTTTTAAAAAAAAGGGTAAAATTTTTGAAAATATTTTTCCCGAAGCCTTTAAGTAGAGGAGCATTAAATAAATTAAAAAAAAGAGGATATGCAAGTAGCATATCCTCTTTTTATAAAACGATATTCTCTTTACCTAATTTCTATCACCTGTACGTGTGTACCATTCTTCAAACTGTCGGCTACCTGCGGTCCACTTCACGTACAGTACTTTGTTCACAGGATCCCAATTACTTGCCGGATCAGTAATCGGAGTACCAATTGAAGGATCCACTCCAATTACAGTTACCTTATTTGTTGTAGGATCAATTTCGTACGTGATAATATTAGAATATGTATACAACAAGTTGGTTTTTACTCTTGTTGCTGTAACAGTTTCTAATGGTACGTTGCTCTTATTGGCATTAGGCACTAATGATGTAGCAGCCGAAGTTCTATAGTGATACACCCCGTCGTATGGATTTTTCCCCATCACACGGATAAGGATTCTGGAAAAATACTTACTTAAAGTTTCTCCGGATGCATCTGTAATTTTCAATGGGAGAATATAAGCTTCTTCCAGACTAATTTGATCTACCTTAAAGTCAATATTTATTGTTGCCGTTTTTTCACCTTTTCTAATAGTAGCTGAACTAGGCATTGTATATACTGAAGCCGGTAATAGAGTCATGTTTGCAGACTTCACTGTATTATACTTATTCAGCCACTCTTCGTCTACCGCCACGTTAACAGCAATATCGCGGGGAGCATTTTTGGGCCCTGTATAAACTACAGGAACTTCCAATATAGCTGATGGAACTATATTGTAGCTCACTGTGTACAACCGGAAAGAATCCGTTGGAGCACTTGTAAGTACCGCAGGATTCCCAAATTCTACTACTGCAGGAACAGCATCCGGATCTAAAACCAAATCTCGCCCCTTTAAGCAGGATTGCAGCAGCAGTGTAGAGCCTGTCATTATTAGAAATAAATACAATATCTTTTTCATAAAATTTTAAATTTATTTAGCCCAAAATATTTTGTCTCTAAGAGGGTCAATATTTCCCTGTGCTCTCACGTTCTCTGCATTGTAAGAAAACTCTCTTGCCGGATACTGAATTCGAGTAGGCAATTTATCTGGTTGCGGAGAAGGAGAAATTACAGAAGCGAAGCTGTAATATTTGTAATCAGGAGTATTTCTCGGATCACAGAATGGATACCCGGTTCTTCTATACTCGTTCCAAGATTCATCCGCCTTAATCATATTATGAGCGATATACTTTTGGGTAATAATCGCTTCAATCTTCTGCTCTGTAGTAGTGGCCAGGTCAAAGTTTACCAGTCTGTTATCACTATTGAGTCTCTGATAAATTTCTACCTCTATTGCAGGATTTATCTGAATATAGTTGGATGAAACTGCCGAAGTAGCCAGGGTTCCATTTGTAGTATCCACATATTTTGTAGATATATTGCCTCCCTCGTCTTTGTTTAAATATCTGAAAGACTCTAAGATACCGTTGTTAAAGGAAGCCTTCGCATCTCCTGAAATCAACCCTCGAACGATGGCTTCAGCCTGTAAGAAATGACTTTCGGCAGCCAGCATTATCGGTTGAGGAGCCGATGGCCCTTTAAAAATTCCAATTGCTGCATAGTTACTTGCAGATGGTGTAGCAGCAAGCGTAATATACCAGTCATTAGGTTGTTTTACCACTGCTTCACTTCCACCGGGTACACCTAACTGATTCACCCCGGGAGTTGGAAAGGTTCTATAGAGTAAGTGACCTCTGAAAAAGTCGTTAATCTTAGTACCATCATAGAATCCCAACATATAATAGCTGGGCACACGCTGGGTAAGCCCCTGTGCAGATCCCGAAGCAGAATACACACGACCCCAGTTAGGATTGGTTTTACCATCGATATTGGTAAAGCCGGGCTGCACCATGGCATCCTCAGCAAGAAAACCGTCAGCACTAAAGTTCTTGTTATCGAAATTCACTTTATCACCCGCTCTTAAAATTATTCTGAGCTTAATAGTGTTGCCGTATTTTCTCCATTTTACTAGGTTACCTCCAAATAGTGGATCCGTTGCATTGGTAGGTACCAATGTAGCCGCATTACCTCCCTGTAGCTCACCTATCGCTTGATCTATAAGAGATGCAATACTTTTGTAGATATCTGGACCTTTATCATACTTTGGCAACAACGCTTCTACACCACGATTGGCATCAGTATAAGGCACATTGTTATAAGCATCCACTAACGCTTGAAAATGTACCGCTTTCAAAATTTTAGCGATAGCACCATAGTACTGATAAGATTCGTCCACTTCACTTCTAGCAATAATAGCGTTCAGATCTGTTACATTATCGTAAAGATCCCACCAGAAGGTGTAATTCCCCGGTCCATAGTTATAGTCAATTAACGATCCATAACCTGATACACCACCGGCGTTTACAATGGCTCCGCTAAGTTCGCCTCCATAGTTATCGGCGTTGGGCATCACACGCGCCCAGGTTACAATAGTTTTTCCTAATAGGAAAGATTCTTCAACAGTTCCGGTAGGAGCGTTGGGGTTCTTATTAATGTCCATGAACTTTTTACAGGACGATAGTAAAGTTGTAATTCCCAACAGCAGAACCAAACTGTATATATAATATCTCTTCTTGTTCATACGATACTCATTTTAGAAATTAAACGAAATGGTTGCTCCATAGAAACGAGTAGGAGGATTTTCTGTTAAAGTAGTAATACCGAGATAGTTTCCGGTACCGTTATTGCTATACTCCGGATCGGTTGCATACACATTTTCTTTTGGCACCAGTATGAACAGGTTTCTACCTATCAAATTAATCGCTGCACCTTTAAGAATTTTGGTATTACGGAATAATTTACTAGGCAGATTGTAAGACAGAGAAATCTCTCTAAGCTTCCAGAAATCACCGGAAAGAAGGTAGTTTTCTGTAATCGCTCTACGTGGGTTGTTCTGTGTCCAGTATCCTGTATTACCATCAGTAATGGTCAAATTAGTATTGTCGACGTATCTACCGGTGGCAGGATCAAGATATACTGAATTAGGGAATACAAAACGTTCACGATCGAACATGATTGTATTAATACTAGAACCACTAAAGTCGTAAGTAGGACCAGCTCCAGCGTAGATCACATAACCGCCTCTGTATTCCATCAATACTCTTAAGTTGATACCTTTCCAACCTGCATCTAGGTTGACACCCATTCTGTGCAATGGCTGGGTATTACCCAAAGGTTGAATATTAGTATTATTAGAGGGATATCCTGATACAGGATCTACAATTACTTTACCCGTTGCACTGTCTCTTAAGTGAGTAGTACCGAAGTATACCGGGAAGCGATATCCATTAGCAGCATAGATACCGGTTTGGTCGCCATATGTAAATAGAGATATGCGCTCGATATCCTGAATTCCTAGGTCTACTACACGGTTATCATTGTAGGTATAGTTACCACCTAAAGTCAGATACCAGTTTTCTTTATTCACAACATTCACATTCAACGATGCTTCAAAACCAGAACCTTTGGTCAAACCCACATTAGCCAGCATGCTGTAATAACCTGTTGATTGAGTAAGCTGAACAGGCAAGGTTTGGTTCCTTGTTTTTTGAATATAGTAGGTGAATTCCCCGCTTATTCTTCTAAAGAATTCAAAGTCGATACCATATTCAGTAGCGAAGGTAAACTCAGGTTTTAAACCTTTTTGAACTATACGGTCTCCAATGGTATAGGATATTACACCGCTATACGGATAACCCGCTCCCTGTCCAATGGTAGGCTGAGTCGCATAAGGACCAAGGTTTACGTTACCTGAATTTGCAATACCGAATCTCAGTTTTAAGAGATTGATATTGGGATTATCCTTCAAAGCCGGAATCGCATCCGATAACACTACTGATAAATCAGCTGAGGGATAGAAGAACGTATTGTAACCTGGATCCAGAACCGATACATGGTCTCTCCTACCGGTCAGGTGCAAAGTTGTCCCAAATTTTCTATAGGTAATATAGGCCTCCCCATATACACCTATTGTTCTGGATTTGCTGATACTTTCTCCGGCAGAGGGTGGGTTAATCTGGTTAGACAGATTATAGATGTCTGGTAAGGCCAGACCTGTAATGCCGGCACTCAAGTTTTTAGAATCGTCCTGAATCAACTGGGTACCTAAAGTAAGCTTGAAGTCCCAATCCTCTATATTCTTTTTGGTAAATACAGATTGGAAATCTCCTACCAGCGTATTAGTATAGAACATATTATCGCTTACACTACCCTGTATATCACTTTTCTTATAAGAGCCGTGAGAATTATCTTTTGCATAGGTTGAATAGGCATACTTACCGGTCCAGGATTTACTGGAATAGTTTCTAGAAGTCATACCCACTCTACCGATCAGGTCCCACCAGTGGTAGGGCGACCATTTTAAATTGAGGTTACCTACCAAGTATTCATTCCGTGCATCGGAACGGTTATTATCCTTTATGAAATAGGGGTTGTTGTAATAAGCATTATAATAGTAGTCGGGCATAGCAAACGAGTCGCGTTGCCAGTTGCGATAAGTAGTAATCGGCGCATGCCCTGGTGTATTCAATATCAGGTCATACATTGTTCCACCAGATGTGGCCTGTCTGGTATAGTTTTGTACATAACGAACAGAGTAATCCAAACTTAGGTTCTCGTAGATTTTTTGATTACCCGAAAGTGATACAGTAGAACGCTTATAAGAATCACCTTCAATAAGACCCTTATTCGCTACATACTGACCAGAGAAGTAGAAACGGCCCTTATTACTTGTATTAGCCAAAGAGAAATCTGTCTGCGAAGAAACATCGGGCCTCCAGAAGTTTAACTTGCCATGCTTTGAGTCAAATGCATAAGGTACTTGTTGCATAGCACCGCCAGGCAGCGGAAATTCGCCAAAGTCAACCAAAGAGCCGTCGAAAGCCGGACCATACTGTTGGTTTTCGTACGGTTCGTAAATTTTTACATACCCTGTTGCACCCGATCCGAATTTTTTCTGAATTTTAGGGAAGAACCCCACTGTAGATACTTGTACGGTTTGAGCCACGCGTACTTCAGTTCTTCCTGGTATTCCTTTTTTAGTAGTAACAATTAACGCACCGTTTGAAGCCCGGGTACCATATAACGCTGAGGCACTCGAACCGTTCAATACGGTAATGTTCTCAATGTCGTTCGGGTTAAGATTACCCAGAATTTCATTAGGTACAATTACGTTGTCCAGTACAATGAGGGCTTGGTTATTACCGGTAATAGAACGGTAACCTCTGAGCACCACGCTCACATTAGGATTTACACCGCTACCAGTAACGTTGATTTGTAATCCCGGCACTTTACCGGATAGGGCTGTGGCTACGTTAGTAGGAGCAGCTTGTACTAACCTGTCAGCATTCACGACAGTAGCAGCATAACCCAGATTCTTTTTGTTAACACGTTGTCCGGTAGCTGTTACTACAACTTCTTCGATAACATCACTACCGCTTTTTACCAACATAATGGTAAGTGGAGAGGAAGAGGCTGCGACTTCTTTGGCTATAAAACCTGTCGCAGATACAACTAATGTAGCACTGGGTTCGGCCTGGATGGAAAATTGACCTTCATCGTCAGCCGAAACACCAAAAGAAGTTCCTTTAATCGCCACTGTGGCGAAAGGCACCGGCGCACCGGTTTCATCAAGCACTGTTCCGGTAATCGTTCTGGTTTGGGAAATGGCCAGAAACGAAAAACCCATAAACATTGCAAAGAGCAATAGAATTTTTCTCATGTAAAACTATTTGTATTTTAAACAATAAAGCAGCTAAATTTCCTGTGATACTGGGTGTCAGGGTACTTTAGCAGTTAGCACTAAGTTATAATTTTTTAACAAAAAATTGACTTGATCTTTACCAATTTTTAAGAAAAAACCCATGTAGATCTGATAAATAATTGAAATTTTTATTAGTTATATATTAGAAATGACCTAATGCAAAATCAGAATATTGATTGAAATCAATTATATTAATTATTACTGTGTTATTCATGTGTTTGCTTTAGTCTAGAAAAATTAACGCATATTTGCACATGCAATTACTAGACGGAAAGAATACAGCCCAAACAATTTTAAATGAACTGAAACTAGGCGTAGCACAACGTGCTGCAGCGGGCAAAAAGATACCTCATCTGGCTGCAATTTTGGTAGGAAATAATGGTGCCAGCCAAACCTATGTCAATTCTAAGGTCAAAACCTGTAACCAAATTGGTTTTATATCGACCCTTATCCAATACGAAGAAGACATCAGCGAGGTAAAACTTCTCGAAAAAATAGAAGAACTGAATGAAGATTACTCGGTAGACGGGATTCTGGTGCAGCTTCCCTTACCCGCTCATATATCCGAGAAAAAAGTCATTGAAGCTATTGCAGTTCAAAAGGACGTTGACGGGTTTCATCCCGAGAATATGGGTAGGTTGATTATGGGTGAAGAGGAGGCTTTTATACCGGCAACCCCTTACGGCATCATGTTGTTGTTGGAGCACTATAATATCCAGACTAAAGGTAAGCATGCTGTAGTGCTCGGCCGCAGCCATATAGTAGGACGCCCTATGAGCATCCTGTTGAGTAATAATACACAGCCCGGTAACTGTACCGTTACTGTGTGTCACTCAAAAACTCAAAATCTGAAGGACGTCTGCCTGCAAGCCGATATTATTGTGGCAGCTATTGGTCAGCCTGAATTTCTTAAAGCCGACATGGTAAAAGAAGGTGCTGTGGTAATAGATGTGGGAATTACACGCCTCCCGGATGCTTCTAAAAAATCCGGTTATCGTCTGGTGGGAGATGTTGATTTTGCTAATGTGGCGCCCAAGTGCTCTTACATCACCCCAGTGCCAGGAGGAGTGGGCCCTATGACCATCGCCGCGTTGATGAAGAATACTTACAAATCCTGTACACAAAAAGATTAATAACCTGATGGTACAGCAGGTAACAGAGTGTTTCCGTTACCTGCTTTTATCTAGCAATGCCCGACTCTGTAGCGTATGTCTAACACCCCTTCTTTACAAGCCGAAACATATTTACCCGTGATGGAGCACTTTTATACCTTGCAAGGAGAAGGCTTCCATCAAGGACGTGCCGCTTATTTTGTACGTCTTGGAGGATGTGACGTGGGCTGCGTATGGTGCGATGTAAAAGAAAGCTGGGCTTTTGAAGGACATCCTCTGCTGTCCATAGAAACAATTGTATCGCATATAAAACAGTCCGGAGCTCCTATTGCCGTGATCACCGGTGGAGAGCCGCTGCTACATAACTTAAACGAGCTTACTACAGCGATTCAAAAAGAAGGTATCCAAACCAATATCGAGACATCGGGTTCCTCCCCGCTAAGTGGTTACTGGAACTGGATCTGCCTTTCACCCAAAAAGTTTAAACAACCCCTCCCCGAAATACTACCCTTGGCCCATGAACTCAAAATCATTGTATATAATAAGAGCGATTTTGAATGGGGGGAGCAATTTGCCGCACAAGTAAGCCCTACCTGCAAATTATACTTGCAACCCGAATGGAGTAAGGCCGCACAGGTTACACCTCTTATTGTCGACTACATCAAGAAAAATCCCAAATGGGAGCTTAGTCTGCAAATTCATAAGTACATTAATGTTCCATAACAACTTTTTATACTCAATAAAAAAGCACACTGCTTAAAAATAAAACAGCGTGCTTCTAAAATTCTAAAAGCATAGGATTAGACGGATCTATCCTTTAATCAATGCTGAACTCAAACTGATCGTACGATTCGGTTCTCCATGCTAGATGTTGGGTTGAAGGGGAAATCGCAAACAAGGGTGAAAAGGTTTTCACTTTCACTGTTTTCTTATCGGGTAAAAACTCCAATATCCGCAACCACCCATCGCCACCGTTGCCATGCCAGCCACCTCCTAAAGCTTGGGCATTAAACACCATCTGACTTACATTCTTTCCGGCTGCATTTTTATCCTGCCTGAAACCTACATGCGCCTTTACATTATCAGGAGCGCCGATATGTCCGGAAAATACCAGCTGAATATTGGAAGATGGCTGTACCAGTTTACGCCAGATAGCAGCACCATAATTGCCTTCGCTGATTTTATAGTTCTCTTTCTCAATATGCTCATTTTTGGAATTGAGATAAGAATGCGTAAGAATAATAGCCGTATGGTCTTTGTATTTATCCTGCGCTAGCGTGTGTTTGGCCCAGCTTAAGATAGTGTCGCGTGGAGCAAACTCCAATGTCATCAGCAAAAACTTTCTACCCTGCGGTGATGTAAATTCAAATACTGCATTTTCCAGCGTGGGTACCCCCTCGGCGTTGAGCGCCACCTCACGAATACCTTTCTGAGTTAAGAAGTTTTTATCCACCGGAAAATACTTATTGTATTGCGTGCGGCGAACACTAATATTGCTATAACCATAATCATGATTGCCGGCTGCAAGCATATAAGGCACCTTACCATCCAACCTGCTAAATCCTCTTGCAACAGCTTCCCATTGCTTCTTACTGGGCTGATTTACCGAAACACCATTAGGATTGATAATTTCGTTTTGCTCCACCAAATCTCCTGTACACATTACCAGTTTAATATTCAGCTTATCGATATTTTCACTAATCCATGCCGTCATAAGTTCAAAGATGGGCTGATTACGTTCAAACTTCTGATAAGTCTGAGGATCCGGCAGTAAAATCATAGTCCAGGAATTTGGGTCCGATAAAGCCGGAGGTTCATATTGCTTCTGCTGAGCATGAACAGCTAACTTAAAGCAAACAATCAATAACGCAAATAACCAGAATTGACGAAAGTATTTATTCATGATTATATTTTCTTTTAAGTGAATTTAGACCTAAGTCTTTCGTTCTTTTCCTTCTAGAAAACAGACCACTCCTTCTTCATGGGTCTCGTTAATAATTGATTGGCTGTCTCATTATTGGTGAATCGTTCTTTTACAGGATCCCACTTTAGATATTCTTTTACTTCGAATGCAATGTTACCAATATTGCACACCGTAGCGGTACGATGGCCTGTTTCAATATCTGCCACCGGTTCTGTACGCATACGCATAGCATTTATGAAATCTTTATAATGATCTTCACTATAATACACTCTTTTTTCATTGGAGCCTATTTTATGATCGCGCAACTGTTCGGGATTGGTTTCTAGCTTTCTTCTTTGTACGTCCAAAGTGCCTTTAGTACCGATAAATCTTACGGCATGATTTTTTCCAAAGTTTTCTTTGGTCATCACAATACCATTAGCATAGCGATAGGTTAAAGCGGTAGCACCATTTACGCCTGGTGGTGTAATGTCTACGGGACCGCTTCTGTCCATATCTAGCGCCCATTGTGCAATATCAAACATGTGTGCCCCCCAATCTGTCATATCACCGCCACCAAGACCTTTATAATTGCGCCATTTAGCCCATACTGGATTATCTAAGGCCGGATTCAGCAAATTGTTATAATGCACATATTCCGTATTGGGGCCTAACCACATATTCCAATCCAGATCTGCAGGCAACTGCTCTTCGGGTAAATCATAAGGAACGGGGGGAGCTCCCACACTTACCTGCACCTTGGTAATTTCACCAAGATAGCCGTTACGTACCAATTCCACCGCCTGCCTGAACTCTGGCCAGGAACGCTGCATACTACCGGTTTGAAATACTCTCTTGTATTTTTTTACCGCATTCACCATAGCGCGTCCTTCGGTCACAGTAAGCGACAGTGGTTTTTCACAGTAAATATCTTTTCCGGCTTTGGCTGCCATTACAGTCATAGTTGCATGCCAAGCATCGGGAGTAGCGATCACTACGGCGTCTATATCTTTTCGTTGGAGCAGTTCTGTGAAATTGCTATAGGCTACACAACCGTTATAGGATGATTTACCGGTGAATTTTGCGTAATACTCGTTTACTTCCCTAACAAAAGTATCTACTTTTCGTTTGTATACATCACAAGCTGCTGCAATTTGTGCCTCACCAGTATTTAAGAAAGATTGTTTTAGATAAAAAGCTTGTCTTCCGGTTCCAATAAAGCCGAAATTAATCATATCGCTGGGGGGCGTATAGCCTCTACCCAATACACGACGCGGTACAATAAAAACAGACGACAATATGGCCGATTGGGCAAGAAATTTTCTGCGAGAAATAACGTTTTTTTTGTTCATGCTTTGAGTGCGTTTTTACAATAATCAATACATTTTTTTATTTCGGTGAGTGCGTCAGTTGCAGCATATTCATATTCGATATTACAAGGAATCGGCCAGCCTTTATCTCTTATCAATTGCAATACATCCACAATAGGTGTGTCGCCTTGTCCAAAAGGCACCACACGTCCTTGATTCTTTTTGCGGTCTTTAATATGAAGACAAACAATTTTATCGTGATACTTTTTAATAAAATCTACAGGATCATAATTCGCAGCAGTGAAGTGCCCGATATCTAAATTAATGCGTATAAAGTCCGACTTACCCTCCATACCACGCATAAAACTTTCAGGCGTGGCGAATTGATTGGGATCCTCTACATGGGAGTGATTATGCATCCCCACTTTTATCTGATATTTTCGGGCCAACACATCTATTCTGCCCATCTGATCTACTGTGGTGGAAGTGGTAATCGTATCGGTTCCCAATGTTTTTGCTATTTTGAATACTAGCTCAAACTCCTTTTCTGAATCTCTTTTATTAAACGTACCGTTGAACGCCTGAATACGAATACCGGCTTTTTTAAATTTTTCGGCAATCGCTTCAATCTGATCCATTGTTACTGTTTCGCGCCATCGTTTTAATCCTTCGGCATTGCGCTTCCGTTCCTCCGGGGTGGCATCACGCTTCCACATAAACTCGCGGGGTTCTACATGGCCTGTCCATAATTCACAACTCGTAAATCCTAACTGTTGCATGGCTGCGATAGCCTCGTCCAAATTCCGGTCGCGAAAGCTGTAGCTTTGCACACCTATAATCACCTCCTTATATTGTTCTTCGATTAAAGAAAAGTGTTGTAGCGAAGGCGATATCAACATGCCAGTCATTCCGGCCAAAGATATCTTACACCATTCCCTACGAGATATTGTTGACATGGTATTATAATTTATGCAGTAAACTCCTAATAGAATCCTTATCCAATTTCAGAAATATCAATATGCAAGCATCCCGTTATAAAAACCAAATAAGCAATCGTAAAAAAGCTATTGACCTTTAAAACACCAAGTGTTTAGAGCAATCTCATCACATTCAAGAAATAACATCCTTACCACGTTCCGAATCTTCCCCATTACACGTTCCTCAAATTTAATAAGTTCCAACTATTTCTGTATTAATTCTTTTTTATCAGTTTATTAGAGATGCTTTCAGGAAGCGCCACTGAAGTGTACCCGCATAAAAAAAACACCACTTATAGACATAAATGGTGTAATTCTCGAAAACTATCTGCTTTTAGGAAAGATGTGAAGGCAAAATTGTTGGCACCTTTCAGAAAAACTTACTCAGTAAGCAAAAGCCAAAGGAGCCACAGGCTTTTGTGATAACAAAAGTATAAGCATGCCGTATTACTTTATTATCGAAATCGGGAAAAAGCATTTGCGAAATGCGGAAAATAGGAAGTATTAGCTCTTAAAAGTTTGGGCCAATCTAGCAATATTTAAGCTACGAGCCGAGGCTTCGAAGATTTCCTTGTACACCCCCTCACGTTTAATCAGCTCTTCATGCTTGCCGCTCTCTACCAGACGTCCCTGTTTCAGCACATAAATCACATCTGCATCTACAATCTGTGAGATGGAATGCGAAATAATCACTACAGTACGGTTTTGCTTGATGGCATCAATACTGTTTTTAATTTGCTCGGTGGCGATAGCATCTAGGCTCGCTGTGGGCTCATCCAAAAAGATAATAGGTGGATCTTTTAAAAATAACCTAGCAATCGCAATACGTTGTTGCTGGCCACCACTTAAGAGCTGTGCATCACTTTTATATCGCAACGGAAGATCCATAATCTGATCGTGCAGATAAGCTTTTTTAGCCGCTTCAACAATTTCCGCTTCCGTAGCATCAATTTTACCATACCGAATATTTTCTTCAATAGTTCCTTTGAAAATGTGATTACGTTGCAATACCAATCCTATCTCGCTACGCAATGAACTATTATCATATTCTTTCAAATCAACACCATCCAGTAAAATGGTACCACTATCGGGCTCATAAAATTTATTGAGGAGATTGAGTATAGTACTTTTGCCCGCACCGCTGAGACCTACAAGGGCTGTAGTTTTACCTTTTTGAATTTTCAGACTTACATTATGTAACGCCTTGGTGCCATTGGGGTAAGTAAAGCTTACATCGCGCATCTCGAAAGTGCCCTCTGCTTCAGTAACCACATATCCGCCATTAGCCTCAATTTCCTCATCATCTTCGATAATTTGAAAATAGGCTTCGGCATAGATAAAGGCATCGTTAATTTCATCGTAGATCCTGTGCAGTTGCCGTATCGGAGCGGACACATTATTAAACAGCATGATGTGCAACATAATAGCACCGATACTAATTTGATGGTTCAACACCAGATAGGCGGTTAAAATGATAATCAATACTACCCCAATCTGTTCGATAAAGCTTTTAACACCATCGTAAGTAAAATTCGTTTTACGGGTGTATAGCTGATTATCCGTAAGCTCCTGCTGGATAGCTAATTGTTTTTTTTCTTCAATATCTTCTCTAACAAAGCTTTTGATAACCGTAATGGAATCAATAAGATTCAATAATCCGTTACTTTTATTCTCTCGTCCCGATCTAAGCTGTCGCCTCACCCCCTGCAGTTTCTTAGCCTGCTTGGCACTTACCAGAAAATAAGCCGGCAATATAGTTATCGCTATTAAGCCTACATATACATTGGCCGTAAACATGATTACCAATGCCAGTATCGCATTACAGAATAATGGTAATATATCGATGAAAAAGTTTTGTACCAGTCGTGTAAGACTTTCCACACCTCGATCAATACGCGTCTGTAATTTACCAGATTGATTTTCGGGCAATGCAAAAAAATGCATGCGATAAGTAAGAATACGGCTGATGGCTTTTTGTGCTAGTGTGTTACTGACATTGATGCGGATCTTTTCGCCGTAGTATTTCTGCCCGAACTGAATGAAAATATTCAATAATTCTTTAGCAAATAATATGGCGGAAATAACACCCAGCAATTTTACACCCTCTTTCATGGGGTCGGGATGATGCAATAGCACATCCACATGATCCACTGTATACTTGAGGATTAACGGATTGACCTGTGCCGCCATTGCACCAATGAGTGTGAGCGTGAGAGTGCCCAACACCATGGTACGATAAGGCTTTACGAAAGGCCAAAGCTGCTTTACAATATTGACGAGGTTAAGTGTTTTGGAAAATGGTTTGGCCATTCGAATTTATTCTGGGTTGGAGAGATGATCTGTTATAACTAATGGATATACATTACAACCTTTCGATGATGCCTGCAATCCCCTGTCCACCACCCACACAAGCGGTGACCATGCCGTACTTTTTGTTTAGTCTTTTCAAGTCGTTTAAGATTTGCACGGTGAGCTTGGTACCGGTACAACCCAATGGGTGTCCTAAGGCAATAGCACCCCCGTTGATATTTACTTTGGTAGCATCCAAACCGGCTTCGCGTATAACAGCCAATGTCTGTGAAGCAAAAGCTTCATTTAGTTCTATCAAATCGATATCAGCTAAGTTCATACCTGCTTGCTTTAAAGCCTTTGGAATAGCAGCTACAGGGCCAATACCCATAATTCGGGGCTCCACTCCTGCTACTGCCGATACCACAAGTCTACCTATTGGTTGCAGTTGGAGTTGATTCATAAGCTTCTCGCTCATCACAATCACAAAGGCGGCTCCGTCGCTGGTTTGAGAAGCATTCCCCGCCGTAACAGTACCATTGGCAGCAAATACCGGTTTCAGCTTGCGCAGCGCTTCTATAGAAGTGTCCGCACGTGGTCCCTCATCCGTATCCACCACATAAGTGCGCTTTTGTTTTTTTCCTTTTTCATCCAGATAAACTTGCTCCACGGTTATGGGTAAGATTCCGTCTTTGAACACACCGTTTTTTATAGCAGCTAATGCCTTTTGATGCGAATGGTAGCTATACTCATCTTGGTCATCGCGACTGATATGGTATTCCTTAGCCACAGCTTCGGCTGTGAGGCCCATATTCAAATAATAATCGGGGGCATCGCTGGCAATATTGTAAGAAGGAACGGTTTTCCATCCGGAAGCAGGCACCATACTCATACTCTCGGTTCCGCCTGCGATAATACAATCGGCCATGCCACATCTAATTTTAGCAGTGGCGATGGCGATGGTTTCCAATCCCGAAGCACAATAGCGGTTGACCGTAACCCCGGGTGTTTCGATACCTAATGCACGCGCAGCGATAATACGTCCCATTTGTAGGCCCTGCTCCGCTTCGGGTACGGCATTGCCCACAATTACATCATCTATCAAAGCGGGCTCTAGTTGTGGCACACTCGCCATTAATCCTTTTATAACTTCGATGGCCAAATCATCCGGACGATAAAAGCGAAAACCGCCGCGCTTGGCTTTGGCCACTGCAGTTCGATATCCGGCTACGATATATGCTTCTGTCATGAGCATAGAATTTAAACTGGAAAAATGATTAAATAGTTGCATAAGCAACCGTGTATTTCAAACTTACGAAAATTGCATGAACCATGGATTTGTCTGCCATCAATAAATGACGAGCTATGCACCGCAGTACAAGTGAGTGACACAAGAGCGATGCGTAACCGTACCACAGCCAGTAACATAAACATCATTATACAACCTTAACATCACCTATATTTGCAATCGATGTATTCCCTACTGAGAAGATTATACTTTTTGTTTCCTGCGGAGAGGGCTCATTATATGGCAATGAGCCACTTACACCTGCTTACGGCTACACAGGCCGGCAAGAAGCTGGTAAGTGCCATTACAGCACCTTCTAAAACCATTGAGACGCGTTTTCTGAATATGGTATTCAAAAATCCGGTGGGACTAGCTGCCGGTTTTGATAAGAATGCCGTATTTCTGAACGAACTGGAAGCATTGGGATTTGGATTTGTGGAAATAGGCACCGTTACCCCATTACCGCAATCCGGCAATCCGCAACCACGCCTATTCAGATTGCCGGCCGATAGGGCTTTAATCAATCGAATGGGCTTTAACAACGACGGTGCAGATGCAATTGCAGAGCGACTTCGGCAATGGAGAGAAAAAAAAGCTGCCGTCAAAGAAAAATATCCGCTCATTATTGGTGGTAACATTGGTAAAAACAAAGTAACGCCTAACGAAGATGCGTGGAAAGACTATGCCACCTGCTTTAACAAACTGCATCATTATGTAGATTATTTTGTGGTGAATGTGAGCAGTCCGAACACACCCGGCCTACGCGCATTGCAGGATAAAGAATCGCTTAGAAAAATTATTTGGAACCTTGCCATGATTAACAATGGTAAGGCCGTAGCCAAACCTATACTGTTAAAAATAGCACCCGACCTGAACCAGGCGCAGATTGATGATGTGATTGAGCTGGCCGATGAAGTAAAACTGGATGGGTTGGTCATCAGCAATACCACTATTGACCGTAACGGATTGGTAACACCCGTAACAGAACTAGAAAAAATTGGAAATGGAGGCTTAAGCGGAAAACCCGTAAGAGCCAGAAGTACGGCCATTATAGAGTATGTGCATAAACAAACACAAGGATGCATTCCCATTATCGGTTCGGGAGGCATCTTTAGCGCGGTAGATGCCCGGGAAAAATTGGCTGCAGGCGCCACTTTGGTGCAGGTATGGACAGGGTTTATTTATCAGGGACCTACCATCGTTAAGCAAATTTGCGACGCTTTATAAACCCTGACATGGAAACATTATTTATCTCCGCACCGGAGCTTTTTACCTTCGATTCGCTGGTAAGCTTCATCATACTCGTAATACTGGAAATCGTATTGGGTATCGATAATGTAATTTTCGTAAGCATTATCTTGAGCCGCCTTCCCCGTAATTTACAGAAGAGAGGGCGTGTTACATGGATGATTACCGGCATCATCAGCCGCTGTTTGTTATTGGCCGCACTCAGCTGGCTGTTGTCACAAAAAGGCAAATATATTATCCCTGATAGCTGGTTTGGAAAAGGATTTGACCTGGCCAGCTTAGTAATGCTGGCGGGAGGCATTTTTTTGATATATAAATCGGTAAAAGAAATCCATCATAAGCTAGAGGGAGAAGACCCCATGGCGAATCCACAAAACCGTAAAACCTTAACCTTTGGTGTAGCCATTGCACAGATTTTGCTTATCGATGCGGTGTTCTCGTTCGATAGTGTAATTACTGCCGGAGGTACGGCCAAACATCTGGAAATTATGATAGCGGCAGTAATTGTGGCGATGATTGTGATGTTTACCTTCAGTCCGAAGATTGCGGATTTTATTGAAAAGCATCCTACACTGAAAATACTGGCTCTTTCGTTTCTAGTAATGATAGGCGTAAGCCTGATAGTAGAGGGTTGGAACTCCGAAAAAGCCCACGAGCTACACCTGAAAAACTACATCTACTTTGCCATGGCCTTTTCCTTTGTGGTGGAAGTGCTGAATATGATTATGCGCAAACGAACCGATAAACGAGTAGTACAACTAAATGCACCCCGATTGAAGAAAGAGCGTGATGAAACGTCTGAGACCATTTAAACAACATGGCAGCTGCTTATAAATTTTTTTCTGCAAAATTTTAGCAGCTTGATGCAAAAGCTATATTTTTACACCCCCAAAAAAACGGGGTAATATCACACGGGATGTAGCGCAGCCCGGTAGCGCGCTTCGTTCGGGACGAAGAGGTCGCTGGTTCGAATCCAGTCATCCCGACTTTACTTTCTCTGATGCATTAGAAAACTGTTTCGGATAGCTTTACCCGCCCTTGGCTTTCCATATTCCTGTATTACCTTTCTCCCACAATTTCGTCAAACGTTCTACAATTTCGGGGTGTTCTCCTGCCATATTCTTTCTTTCAAAAGGGTCGCTGTCATAATCGAATAATTCAACTGCCGGTGTTTCGGTTCTGAAATATTTGGTGAGTCTGTATCGTTCCGTACGCATACTAATGCCGCGCCTAAAATAACTGTACGCCACATTTTCCCAATTTTTATCCTTAAGATTCTTTAATAACGGAATTAAGCTTCGACCATCAGATTGATGTTTTACTTTAACATCGCACAACTCCGTTAATGTAGGATAAATATCTACGCTGCTTACAATCTTCTTACAAGAATAGGCTTTTGTAACACTTGGTACTTTGATGATTAACGGGCTTCTTAAGGACCATTCCGATAGTGTATGTTTTCCCCATACTCTTTGGTCGCCTAGATGCCAGCCATGATCCCCCCACACAATGACAATCGTGTTTTCTTCAAGATGCAATTTTTTCAGAGCATCTAGTACTTTACCTATCTGAGCATCTACATAGCTAACCCCAGCTAAATAAGCATGTCGGAGTTTTAGCGCATAGGCATCGGATACAGCTTGCCGGAGCGATGCCTTTTCTTCGCCTTTCTTATACCCATTAAACTCTGCACTGTTGTGCAGGCTTGCCTCATTCACGCCCTCAGGAATATCGGAAAACGGTGCAAGAGGTATTTGCTCTTCTTCATAAAGATCCCAATATTTTTTAGGGGCATTGAACGGAAGATGCGGTTTAAAAAAGCCCACGGCCAAAAAGAATGGCTGATTGCGGCTGGCAAGCTCCTGCAGTTTTTGCACTGCCAATGCTGCGGTCAACCCATCAGGATATGCATCATCCGAAACATGGGCTGCTTCATAAGGTTTTACTTCACCATTTAGCGCATTTCTGTTTGTTCCATCAGTATACCCGAAAAATGCATTCCAGCCAGTACCCCATTTGCCAGCGTTAAACAACATTTCGTCCCAGCTTTGGGGCAGCTCCAGCCGATTGCTTTTGGGCTCCTGATACTTATAAATATATCCATCTGGTGCATGGCTGATTTTTCCAATACCTACCGTGTAATAGCCGTTTAGCCTGAATGCATGCACAAAAGTTTCCGGGTTAAAATCGGAGGGTACTCCTTTCAATTTGTGTTCCATCGCTTCGTTACTCAGGTCCTGCACAGTACGAGGTAATTTTCCGGTAAGTATGCTAGCTCTGGAAGCACCGCAAGTAGGCACAGTTACATAATGATTCATAAATACCACACCGCCCGAAGCTAGAGCATCGATATTGGGTGAATAAACGTATTTATTACCATAACAACCCAGCTCGGGACGCAGATCATCCACTGCTATAAATAATACGTTCCACTTGTTAGAAGAAGATTGGGCTGCAACTAAAAAAGTAGACCAGATTCCTAGAAAAAATAGTATTCCTCTCTTTATCATGCAAATCTTTATTGTGGCGAGCAATGTTAACGCATTAAAATTAAGACATCATTTGCGAACCAATGGTTTAATTGATAGTCCACTAATTTAGTGGGATAAATGTAAAAAGCCTATCTTCGCGAATATTTTTAATCGTTGTGTGTATTTTATGAGTGAAGTTTTATCAAAATTTGATAGTGGCACGGAGGTAGTAACAAAGGGTTTTCCTGTGTTTCTCAAAACAGAGGAGATGGATGTGCTCATTGTAGGAGCTCGAGATAGAGAGGTAGTACTACTAAAAACTTTATTAAAAAATTTACCCCAAGCTACTATAAGAATTCAGGCTGAAAAAATAGACGAATCGATACGACAGCTCGAAAGCGAGTTTGATTATGTAACTGTAGAAGAAAGACCCTATGAAAAAAAGGATTTGGAAAATGCCAATTTGGTTATTATTGCGGGGAATCAGCAACAATTGATGCAACGTATACAGCTGGATGCCTCCCAACTGGGATTAACCGATGTGCATATTCTGCAAGGAGATGCCCCTATGAATATTTTTGTAAATGGCGGCGTGCCGCTCAATGGAAATACAAAACGTAAAAAGCTTTCCTATAAAAAAATTGCTTCCTACGCATTGGGTGTTTTTGCTTTAATGCTCATTGGTCATATTATTTTTTCTTTCTGGCCCTTTGATGCAATTAAGCAACAGCTAGTAACACTTTACGACTCGCTGGGAAGCTCCTTCTTGATCATGCTGGCTGCAGGATTTGCTGCACAGCTGGTGGATGGAGCGCTGGGTATGGGTTATGGTGTAACCAGCGCCACTATATTATTGTCTGCCGGTGTAAACCCTGCTGCTATTAGTGGTAGTATACATACTGCTGAAATGTTCGCTAGTGGTGCATCGGGTTACAGCCACTACAAATTCGGCAATGTCAACAAAAAATTGTTTAAAACATTACTGATTCCTGGGGTAATTGGTGCTATTGGTGGTGCAATATTGTTAGTATGGCTAGGAGAACAATATAGTGACTGGGTACGTCCTCTATTGGCTTGCTACACGCTTTTCCTAGGAATAAAGATTTTATACAACGCTTTCAAAAAGCAAATTAGAAAAAAGAAATTCAAACATTACAGACTATTAGCCGGTGCCGGGGGGTTCTTTGATTCATTCGGTGGAGGTGGATGGGGGCCTATCGTTACTACTACATTAATAACCAAAGGCCGTAGCCCCAGATACGTAATAGGCTCTGTAAGTATTACCGAGTTCTTTGTTACCCTATCCAGCGCCTTTACATTTTTTATATTGCTAGGTGTAAGTCACTGGCAAACCATACTGGGTCTGATTTTAGGTGGACTGATAGCAGCTCCGATAGCAGCTAAACTCGCCGGTAGACTTCCCAGAAAAACAGCATTCATATTAGTAGGTGTATTAGTAATTATTTGGAGCATTCGAATATTGATAAAGCTTTTATAAAATTACTTCTTCATAATTGCTATCTATAAAAAAAGCTCACTGTAAATAGTGAGCTTTTTGCTTTAAAAAAAATTTTACAATTTATTAGTCTACTTATTTGGTAGACTAATAAATACTTTATATGTTTGCATCAGAATATAACCTATGAGGCATTCTGCAACATATTACTTCTACATTTCCGACATGTGTTGTTGCATACACATACCTGTCATGTGTTGCCGCTAGCTTACATTGCTTTTCGCTATAGCAATACCGGATACTCTTTACATTTCTTCACCACTAAATACTGTAATCACATGAGCACACCCACACAGCAATTTCACTTCAATGGTCAGATAACATCTTTACATATTGAACATTTGAAACAACATGGCATTATCCACTTTAAACAATTTATATCTTATCATACCGTAAAAGAGTTTTTGTACGAAATCTATCAAGTGGAGCAGCATTTATTAAACAAAGGCATTCAACAAGTCAATGGCATTCCTTTAAAGTTTGGTTATAATGTGGATGGCGCTCCGCTTATTCAACGCATAGCCTTTGCTTCGTTGTTCAGCAGTACACTCAGTAATTTTTTGAAAAGTGATCAGGTGCAGGAATTGACTAAATTACTCACGCCTTACGAAGGACGCATAGGAGAATTGGAAAAAGATGGGCTAGTAGTAAATCACTATCTGAATACCAGTGACAGTTCCTTTACAAGACTGGGCTGGCATACGGATAGTCCCAGAGATCTTTTTCTAGGATCAAGAATCAAGCCTATGCTGAATGTAGGACTACATTTAGACGATTGCCCTCAAAGCAACGGAGGGTTAAGAGTATTGCCCGGTACCCATAATAAAGGATTTTTCACCCTTTTCTTTAAGAAGAAATATTTCATCGATCACGAGCCCGATCAAAATGAAGTGGGATTGGATATTCAGGCCGGAGATCTTACCATACACGACGGACGTTTATGGCATCGTGTGCAGCAATCTCCTTATATCGGAGAAAAAAGTAGACGTCGTGTGATGTATATACCGGTAATAACGGGCGCTTATCAGCCCAAAACAGCCGATAGCAAAACACCGCTATATCACAGACTGGCTTCGCTGGTATTTAAAAAACAAGCAAAGAAAAAAGTGCCGCAATACGAACCGCAGTTAAATCCAACAATATGATCCCACTATTGATCCTATCAATTATTCAAAACTTTTTAAAAAAGAAAACAATAAACTGAATATGTCATACGCACTTGTTACAGGCGCAGCAAAAGGTATAGGCGCAGCAATAGCCATAGAGTTGGCAAAACTCAAAAAAGGGCTTATTCTAGTAGATGTGGATGAAAGATCCTTACACGAAGTAGCTCAATACATTCAAGATAAATACTATGTAGACGTGTTTCCTATAGTACAGGATCTATCACAACCGGATGCCGCACAGCAAATTTTTGAAAAAACAAAATGGTATCATCTGTATTTGAATATTGTAGTCAACAATGCAGGCTTCGGCTTAAATACTCCTTTTACCGAAGGCTCATTAGACGATCAGCTGAATATCATTGATGTAAATGTAAAAGCGCAATTACGCATTGTTCATACTTTCGTTCCTGTTTTAAAACGATTCTCAGAATCGTATCTGCTGAATGTAGGAAGTACTACCTGTTATCAATCCGTGCCCTATTTATCAGTATATGCAGCGTCGAAAGCGTTCGTGCGCTCCTTTACGCGCAGCTTGAGATATGAATTAAAAGACAGCACTGTATCGGTTAGCTGTCTGATACCAGGTCCTACCGATACCGCTTTCGTAGAAAGAGCAGGCATGAAAACACATACTTTAAAAACCGCAGCAAAGTTTAATATGACACCGCAAGAAGTAGCACAAGTGGCCGTTAAAGGATTGTTTAAAGGTAAGGCCGAAATCGTTCCAGGCTTTATTAATAAGCTCAATGCGGTCGTTACAAAATTTGTGCCTCCGCGTATTGTAGAGCATGTAGCGGCACAGATCTACAAACCCCGACCCGGAGAGCAGGAAGATAAAAAAGCAGTAGCACTACAATACTAACCCATCAACCATACCTTACACCTTAAAGCCACGTGGCCGAGTGGATAGGCAGAGGTCTGCAAAACCTACTACGAAGGTTCGAATCCTTCCGTGGCGTCAACGAAATTAAATATTGTATTGTACTCCGTATAGTTTTACATCGCAACTACCATAAAGGGAGGATTGGCAACATATCAGAGATAATCAATTATTGGTCGTTTCCCCTCATTACGATTAAGCTTTTCTACAAACAAGCACTCACCACCATTAAATCCTCCCTTTTTTCTCACACTATTTATACGAAACAATTCAAAACATACACCAGTTTCTATAATTCATTTGCTCAAAATGATACCCGCAGCATTCATTCATAACACATTATTATTTATAACACCTGCGGTGCATTAGTGCAATTAGGAGTAGATAATATATGCAATTTGAAATTCAAGGTAGATTTAATCGCTACTGTAGCTAATAGAGGAAACGATTTGCCTGTTATTAGACATGCTGATATAATCCTCGCATCTGCAGAAGCACTAATCAAACACTACGATCCTAATGCAACAAGTATTAACTTAGTAAATGAAGTGAGGGCAAAAGCAGGTATTACATCTTTACAGCTATCTGCATGCCGAGTGCAGAATCGTAGCGCCATGCGATATTTCAAGAAAGAGTGTGGGAGCTTCATGCAGAAGAAATGCATCGGCAGGATCTAATAATAAAAGGTACTTTTATCGGTGAAGCTCGACAAAGAGGACATAATGCTCAACATTATCAGGTTCTTTTCCCGATTCCACAAGAAGAAATAGATAAAAATCCAAATCTTAAACAAAATGATGGATATTAACTTAACATCGAAACACGTGTATGGCAGACTATTATTGATTGCCTCAATACTTCTATTGACAATCGTGTCGCGTGCGCAATCTCCTAATGCACCCAATATTATTGTTTTTATTGTGGACGATATGGGGTGGCTCGACACTTCGGTTCCTTTTGCGGGAAGTGTTACAGCTAATAACAAGAAGTATCATACTCCCAATATGGAACGACTGGCTAAAGAGGGGATGATCTTTACCGACGCCTATGCAGCACCGGTTTGTACCCCCTCGCGTGTAAGCTTGATGACAGGCATGAATGTTGCCCACCATCATGTAACCAACTGGACACATCCTCTTAAGAACACTGTCGCCGATGCCAAAAATCCTCCCTACGATTATGCCGACTGGAACATTAATGGCTTTAGTCCCATAGCTGGCATAGAAAAAACAGTTCATGCTACGGCATTACCTCAGTTATTAAAAGCCGCCGGATACTTTACGATTCACGTAGGAAAAGCTCACTGGGGTGCACAAGGTACTCCCGGAGCGAATCCATATAATCTTGGATTTATTGTAAATGTAGCAGGACATGCGGCAGGTCATCCGCAGAGCTATCTTTCCGAAGACAACTATGGAAATATACCTGGCTCAAAAGTAGCTGCACAAGCGGTTCCGGACTTAGAAGAATATTATCAAACCGGTACATTCCTCACAGAAGCACTTACACGAGAAGCTTTAAAAAGTCTGGAGTACCCCGTTGCCAAAAAACAACCGTTCTTTCTTCATTTCGCTCATTATGCAGTACACACACCACTTATGGCAGACGTTCGGTACTTTCAAAAGTATTTAGACCGTGGATTAGACTCCGCCGAGGCAAAATACGCATCGCTTATCGAAGGAATGGATAAAAGTCTGGGCGATGTTATAGATTTTATCGAGCAAAAAGGAATTAAGAACAATACCGTAATCTTTTTCCTATCCGATAACGGTGGTCTGTCTTTACCTCCAAGAGGCGATAAACCTTTAACGCACAACGCCCCTTTAAAAGCAGGAAAAGGATCAGTGTATGAAGGAGGTATTAGAATCCCGTTTATTGTAAGCTATCCGAAGCTTGTCAAAAAAGGTCAGGTATCCCATACCCCCATAATCATAGAAGATCTTTTCCCTACATTGCTTGATATTACAGGCATGAAAAATTACAAGACTATTCAAAAAATCGACGGCAGATCTTTAGTTCCACAATTGAAAGAACCCTCTCTTGCGGATACGTCTAGAATTCTATTATGGCATTATCCCAATTATTGGAGACCGAGCAATTTTCCAGGCACCAATTATCACAGTGCCCTACGCCAGCATAATTGGAAATTAGTTTATAACCAACAGACTAGAAATGCAGAATTATATGACCTTTCGACGGATATTGGCGAGCAGAAAGACCTCTCGACCATTTATCCTCATAAAACAAAAGAACTGGTAGCTCTATTGGGCAAATTGTTGAAAGCTTATAATGCACCAATGCCTAAAGATAAAGTTTCGGGTAAACCCCTTCCTTATCCGGCAGATGCTGAATAATAAGCTTACTGAAGTGATTCCACTTTTTGACTCAACAAACTTCATCTAGTTATGAAAAAAATAAAATTACTTTTACTTGGCTTGTTCATAGGTACAGCCATTATCAATGCACAACATCAACAACATCCCAATATTATTCTCATCTTTTCTGATGATCATGCGTATCAAGCTATAAGCGCATACGGCAACAACCTGGTACAAACACCTCATATCGATCGCATCGCAAAAGAAGGGGCACTACTGGAAAACAATTTTGTAACTAACTCTATTTGTGGCCCCAGCCGTGCTACATTGCTTACAGGAAAATATAGTCATAAAAATGGTTATTACGATAATGGCGGGACGCCATTCAATACTGCACAGCTCGTATTTCCTCAACTGTTGCAACAAAACGGATATCAAACTGCATGGATTGGCAAAATGCATTTGAACGCGTTACCTAAAGGCTTCAACTATCTGAACGTATTAGCCAGTGCGGGAGGACAAGGACATTATTTTAATCCAACATTTGTAAACATCAATAATGATACTTCGGCATACAAAGGCTATGTTACCAACCTCATCACCGATTTCTTCTTTGAATGGATGGAGCAGCGCGATCCCAACAAACCTTTTTTTGCTGTAATTGGGGAAAAAGCTACGCATAGGTCATGGCTGCCAGACTTACCCGACTTAGGAGCATATGACGCTATTGATTTTCCGCTTCCCGACGACTTTTTTGACAATTATGAAAGTAGACCTGCGGCCCAACAACAAGACATGACTATTGATAAAACAATGCGACTTAAAGAAGATCTGAAAATCGGTCAGATCTTCGGCATTAACCGAAATACAGACTTAAATGAAATTCGTAAACGCTTAAAAGAATATTATCCCAACAAAAAATTTACCGATAAAGAGTTGCGAAACTTTGCCCGCAATAGCGACTACAGCTCACTAGATGCAGAGCAAGCAGCAGCTTACCAAAAGTATTACGGAGAGATCACCAAAAAATTCGAGGCTCAAAAATTAAATGGTAAAGATCTTGCTAAATGGAAGTTTCAACGTTATCTCAAAGACTATTATGCAACAGCTCGCTCCATGGATCGGAATATCGGAAGAATTTTGAGCTATCTGGACAGCACCGGTCTTAGCAAAAACACAGTAGTTATCTACGCATCCGACCAGGGTTTTTATTTGGGTGAACATGGTTGGTTCGATAAAAGATTTATTTATGATCAGTCTTTAAAAACTGCTTTTGTAATCCGTTATCCCGGTGTTATTAAACCCGGCACACGCATTAAAGAATTTGTTTCCAATGTAGACTGGGCTCCTACTCTTCTCGATATCGCAGGAATTAAAACCCCTTCCGAAATGCAGGGAGCCTCCTTTCTTCCTATACTAAAACAACAAACACCTCACAACTGGAAGAAAGACATTTATTACCACTATTACGAATATCCACAGCCGCATCACGTATCACCTCATCTTGGCATAAGAACGAAGGATTATCTGTTAATACGATTCTATAAAGGAGTAGAAGGATGGGAGTTTTTTGATCTGAAGAAAGATCCAAAGCAACTGCACAATGTTTATAACCAGAAAGAATACGCACCCATTATCGCTCAGTTAAAATCCAGACTAAAAGAACTCATCATACATTATGACGATAAAGAGGCTCTAGACATTTTCAACACACCCATCTAATGAAAAATGCCTGCTGCATCTTCTTGAATCAGCAGGCATTAATTTTTTGACAAAGACTAATCAGGCGCTCTTCAACATATGGGCCTGGAGCCCCGCTGCCAACGACCGTATACGTACCAGTATAGACGAAACTTCTTTACGTCTTTCAGGCGAAAGATTTTCAAACAGCTCAATTTCATTAGTAAAATAAATATCAGAATCAATGATTTCTTGAGGTGTTCTTCCTGAAAAAACTTTCAGGAATAAGAATAAAATTCCCCTCATGATGCTGTTGTCACTATCGCCGCTGTAATATACTTTTCCGTCGCGACATTCTGCATCCAGCCATATCCTGGACTTGGACAGATGAATAAGTTTTTCATCTGTGCGAATGGACGTATCCGTAGGCAGCTGTGCACCTAAATCAGCCAGATAGCGGAAATATTGCCGCTTGTTCTTCAAATTGTCAAAGAGGGCTTCAAACTCCTCAATGATAATGTCCTGAGCTTTATTCAAATGCATAGCTAAAAGATTTGAACGTTAAGAAATGATCGGAACATGCTATCTTCTAAAATATTGTATATCAGCGCAAGCAATGATATCCGTTCGAAGTCTCTTCAATTCTGTGATAAATGCTCTAATTATTCAGAAGGCTTGGGTCAGCAACTAACTGTATTATAAACGTACAATGCACTCTTTTTAGTGCATCAGCGATTGTAATTTTATTATAAAAATTAACGTTAAATAACCGCCTCCATTGCAGCTACAACATCAACAATCTTCACCTATTAGGGCTGCGTTAGAACTATTAAATATAAGAAAATTTGTTGTAACTATTCTAATTTACCTTTTGCCCAATTACAAAGTTTTATACCTTTAGGTAATTACTGCATTTTATGGCTTCAGTGGAACATACTCAGGATGAATCTCAATGGTTTAAGGCAATGTTTGATTATGCCACTATTGGAATAATCGTTACTAATGAAAAAGGGGAAATCACCAATTTCAATCGACAGGCGGAAAAATATTTTGGTTATAGCAAGGAAGAAATTATCCATCAACCTATTGAAATTCTACTTCCTCCGGGAGCTCGAGAAAAACATATTTCCTACCGACAAGAATTCTATCATAAACCTTCCCCTCGTAATATGGGGCACGGACGGGATTTGTACGGACAGCGAAAAGATGGTAGCGTTTTCCCTGTGGAAGTAAGCCTCAGCCATTATTATATCGAAAACAAAATTTATGTTATTGCTTTTGTAATAGACATTACGGTACGTAAAAAGCAGGAAATAACTTTAGTGCAGCAGAAGGAAGAATTGGAACGTGTTACTGAAGAAATCAAAACACTTAATGCCACACTCGAAAAAAAGATTGACGACCGTACGCGTATGCTGCGCGAAACCCTGTCTGCTCTGGAGCAGTCTAAAGCCGAATTAAGCGAAGCTCTTAAAGCTGAAAAAGATTTAGGCGAGTTAAAGTCCAAATTTGTATCGATGGCTTCGCACGAATTTAAAACACCCCTCAGCACCATTTTATCTTCTGCCTATTTATTAGAACAATACAACGAATCAAACGAGCCTGCGAAGCGTATCAAGCATATCAATCGCATTAAAAACGCTGCGAATGACATGAAAATGATTTTGGATGATTTTCTTTCGCTTGATAAACTGGATGAAGGGGTGGTACAATGTTATCCCATACATCTCACGGCAAAAAAATGCATTGAAGAAATTGCCGACATCATTCAGGATATGCAAATCAATTGTAAACCCGGTCAGATCATTGAGTTTACGCACGAAGGCAATAATGATATCTATGTTGATGATCGTCTTTTAAAAAATATCTGCATCAACCTGATTTCTAACGCTATCAAATTTTCCCAAGAAAATGGGATTATAAAAGTGCATTGTCGCATTCAGCCGCACGAGCTTTCTGTGTCGGTAGAAGATAACGGCATCGGCATTTCTGAAGAGGATCAGCAGCATTTATTTGAAAGATTTTTCCGTGCCAGAAATGCCGTCAATATTCAAGGTACAGGCTTGGGATTACATATCATCGTCAAGTATTTGGAACTGATGAACGGGCGCATCACCTTTAGTAGTAAATTAGATGAGGGCTCTACATTCACGGTCTTTATTCCGCAACTACCATCATCTTAAATATTTTTGCAGTACAATTCAAAGACTGAAATCAATCTAATGAAAAAAATTCTTGTCATTGAAGATAACGAAGAGGTAAGAGAAAATATTGCCGAAATACTGGAGCTTTCCAACTATGAGGTAGTTACTGCTGCCAATGGGAAGATGGGAGCCGAAATGGCTATAAAAGAAAAACCAGACCTTATCATTTGCGATGTGATGATGCCCGTGCTGGATGGTTACGGCGTCGTGTACTTGTTGCATCAGCAGCCCGAAACCCGTCATATCCCCTTTATATTCCTTACAGCTAAATCTGAAAAATCTGATTTCAGAAAAGGCATGGAACTTGGCGCGGACGATTATATTACCAAACCTTTTGAGGGCATAGAATTACTAAAAGCCGTAGAAACCCGCCTTCAAAAAGCAGAGCTGACTAAACAACACTTTTCAGCAGGGAATACGAACAATGTACCGTTTAATAAAACTACAGCGAGCCCCAATGAAAACCCGCTTATCTCCGGCAACAGGGAAGCTTACGATTATCGGAAGAAACAAATCCTGTATAACGAAGGGCAGCGTCCAAAAGCCGTGTATTATATCAAATCTGGGAAAGTGAAGATTTATAAAACCAATGAGGACGGAAAGGAATTTATCACCAACATATTAGGCGCCGGCGATTTTCTGGGTTATACCTATATCCTCGAAAATTTGCCCTACAAAGAAACCGCCGAAACATTAGAAGATGCGGAGATTATGATTATTCCTAAAGAAGAGTTCTTATCGCTTATTTCTTCTAATATCCAGGTAGCCCAGCAGTTTATACATTTGATGAGTAGCAATGTACTGGAAAAGGAAGAAGCACTGCTCAACTTAGCTTACAATACACTTCGAAAAAAAGTCGCCTACCAGCTCACTGTAATGCTGGATAAATTCAAAAGTGAAACACCCGGTACTAATGAAATTAGATTATCGAGAGATACATTGGCTCAGGTTACCGGCATTGCTACCGAATCATTGATTCGCACGTTATCAGATTTCAAATCGGAAAAACTCATCGATATAAAAGGAACGACTATTATAATTTTGAATGAAGAAAAACTGCGGCAACTCCCGTATTAAAAGTGATTGCTGACCTCCTCCGCAGCAGTATTTTGCTGTTCCAGTGTCCAGTTGTTAGTTAATGATGTTTCTACCCATACATTCCCACAACGTCGAAATACTTCGGCTCTCAAACCCAGCTTAGCAAATTGGGCTTCGAGTTCGGATACCGTTACCAATTTTCCAATGTTTATATAACCGTCCTGTTTAAGATTGGCAAAATGCAGTATGGCACGGGCTTCTTTCTTGCCTATATCATTACCGAGGAGCTTGTACAGCTCTATTCGCAAATAGGGATAATAGGCTGAAAACTGCTTCTTTATCTCTTCCGGCTTAATATCTTTTGCAATATACAGCTTCATTATAACCAATATTGCTGTAAAACTATTGCTCCGCCCAGAAGCACGTAATGATCATCATCAATTGACGAAATGATTATCATCAGGCTGCCCCTATAAAATGATAGTCTTAAAGTTTTGTAAATGGTTGTCAAAGCACACAAGCCTAGCCGGATAACCGGGTTTGATATACCCCAGCTTATCATTCATGCGTATAGCCTTAGCTACGCGACTACTGGACATTTCCACAGCTTCTTGAATGGAAACATGCAAATGCGTTACGGCATTTCGTACAGCATCAACCATGGATATTGCTGCGCCACCCAGATTGCCATAGGCATCTCTATAAAAGCCATCAATCATGGTGATATTAAGATGTTCCCAGTCGAAGCGTTGTTTTTTTCTACCCAGAAAAGAAGCATCAGAAAGCAAAATCAGTTTGTCGCCTTTTTGTTTGTATGCTATTCTAGCTGCTGCATAATGACAATGTCCTCCATCCAATATCAGTGGCGCATACACTGTGTCATTGTCAAACACCGCTCCTACCAGGCCACACTCTCTATGCCCCATTTGATTCATTGCATTATACAAGTGAGTAACCAAGCTAATACCTTTTGAAAAATAATACTGCGCTTGATCATAATTCACTGTAGTATGCCCAATAGAAATATTAATGTTACTATCGAGCAGCATTTGCAACTGCGCTTCTGTAAAACATTCCGGAGCAATCGTAATCATTTTTATTACATCGGCTCCTGCGTTTAAGATTGCCTGCAACTCTTCATTTGTAGGCTTACGAATAATATGTGCCGGATGGGCACCTCGTCTTTCTACATTAAGGAATGGACCTTCCAGATGCATTCCTAATACGCCAGGCTGTTTCTGGCGATACTGCTTAACAACCTCAATAGCTTTAAGAATGGTTTCAAATTCGGAAGAAATCAATGTAGGCAACAAAAAACCTGTGGCATGATCAATACAAGCTTGATACATGTCGTCCAAGGCAGCTTCCGAAACCTCTTTTGAGAAATATAGATCATAACCCCCATTGGGCTGAATATCAATAAAAGCGGGTGCAATATTTTTCCCCTCCACATCCATAACGGTGGCTCCGATAGGCACACGGTCAGTGATTTCCCCGATCATACCATTTTCAACAACAATGATCCGGTCGTGTATAACCTGCTCACCGTTATAAATAACGCCATTTACGATTGCATGTAACATAATATTTACCTTGTGCATTATTGAGGTATCCGCAAAAGCGCTGCGGCAGCCATGCCTGCAGTTTCTGTTCTAAGCCTTGTATCGCCTAAAGTAACAGGCCGATATCCTTTTGACAATGCTTCCTCTACTTCTTGGAGAGTAAAATCGCCCTCGGGTCCAATAAGAATAATAGATGAAGCAGTGGTGTATTTCAGTACTTCCTTATTTCCCTCTATACAATGTGCAATATACTTATGTTGAATGGCAGTATAAACATCATTACGCATCAGGGCGTCGAAGAGCATCGGTTCACAAGTCTCCACCAGCCAGGTTTGGCGGCTTTGTAGCATGGCGCTAATTAAAATATTTTCAACCCTCGTTGCTTTGATGTTTTGCTTCTCGGTACGTTTGGTAACAATCGGTATTACCCGGCTCACTCCCAGTTCTGCAGCTTTTTCAAGAAACCACTCAAAGCGGCTGTTATTTTTGGTAGGAGCAATGGCAATGGTAACTTCCGGTCCGGTTCTAGGTTTTAAAACTGCCTGCGATACACGTACCTCGCAGCGCTTTTTATGATCGTTGGTGATTACGGCGGTTAGCAGATATCCTTTTCCATCCGTCAGATGTACTGAGTCGCCGTTTTTCATTCTCAGTACTTGAATAGCGTGGCGCGAATTATCTTCGTCCAACACCACCCCACTTTCCTTCGGGTCATAATCTTTTATGTAAAAACAGGGAAGTATATCTTCAGTTTTTCGATGAAAAAATGCTTCTCTATTTTTTTTTAGAAAGGAGCATCGTCCAGCTCGTCATCTGTCATGGTGTTCATGCGGCTCTGCGCTTGGAACAGACGCGCACCTCCGGCACTGTCATCGTCCACCGGCCGCCAGTTACCCCCCGGTAAACCTATTGCACTGAGCGGATCTTCATCCCATACAACAAATTTCTGGATGTGTAACAGTGCTTTCAGTTTAATAGTTTCTAGCGAACCGTTACGGTGTTTCGCTATTTTTACCTCGGTAAGACCTCTTTGGTCTTCACCTTCGGCATTAGAATGAATATCGTAATAATCTGGACGGTACAAGAACATTACCATGTCCGCATCCTGTTCAATGGCCCCGGACTCACGCAGGTCGCTCAGTTGAGGTACGCGACTACCATCTTTAGCACCCCGTTTTTCCACCTCCCGGCTTAACTGCGACAACGCAATAATGGGAATATTAAGCTCTTTAGCCAATCCCTTCAGGTTACGGCTAATGTTACTAATTTCCTGTTCCCGGTTGGCATTGCGGTTATCCCCTGTTCCACTCATCAACTGTAAATAGTCGATAATCACCAACCCTACATTATGCTTATTTTTTAGCTTGCGACATTTAGCGCGCAATTCAAAAATATTCAAAGCAGGCGTATCATCGATAAACAATGGAGCCTGAGACAAGCGTTGAATACCTTTTGTGTATAATTGCTTCATCTCATGCTCTTCCATTTTACCACGCGCAATTTTCTCCAGATTAATTTCACTCTCGGCAGCCAAGATACGTTGTACTAGCTGGCTCGCACTCATTTCAAGAGAAAAGAATGCTACGGCCGTAGGTTTTGAAGGATTCAGTGCTGCATTTCTAGCCAGATTGAGAGCAAATGCAGTTTTACCCACCGCAGGTCGCGCCGCCAGAATGATCAGGTCGCTGTTCTGCCATCCGTAGGTTACTTTATCCAAGGTTTTAAAACCACTCGGTACGCCGGTTATATCTTCATTCCGATGTCGGAGATCTTCAATACGCTGAATGGTCTGTACCAGCACAGAGTCTACCGGCTGAATACTGCTACGCAAATGTGAATTGGTAATTTCAAACAATTTGGCCTCGGCATCATCTAGTAACTCAAACACGTCAGTGCTATCCTCATAAGCATCGTTGATGATTTCGCCACTGATACGTATCAACTCTCGCTGGATAAATTTCTGCAGAATGATACGAGCATGCGATTCTATATTGGCAGCAGAAACTACTGCATTAGTAAGCTTGGTTACGTAATAAGGTCCACCTACCATCTCCAGTTCCTCTCGGCTCTTCAGTTCTTCTACTACGGTAAGTATATCTATAGGCTGGCTCTTATTCGCCAGAGACTGCATCGCCCTGAAAATACGCTGATGGGCATCAACGTAAAAACACTCAGGCTTCAGTATTTCAATTACAGCATCAAAAGCATTTTTCTCCAGCATTATGGCGCCCAAAACCGCCTCCTCCAGTTCTCGCGCCTGTGGTGGTACTTTCCCATAGACCATAGTGCCTAGGTCTACAGCCGTACGCCTCTTTTGCTTTCTTTCTTTTTTATTTAGATTCGTTAAATCCATTGTTCATTAACAGCGATAAAATTCCTATCATTAGTTTTTACCAACGATCCACGGGTGCCATCCAACTTATATTTCTGTAAAAATGTTTGTTGTGGTGGTTGCGATACCCTTATCTCAGAGGGCGAATTTAGACTCAAAAAAGGGTAGAAAAAAATCTTTATTTCCAAACATTTTATATACAGAAAAAAGAAGGTTATTCACATGTTCAAGCTTTTATATATTTCGTACAATAATTGATATAGCAAAGATTCTATATTACAAATTATTGATATATTCACATTCTGTAATAATAGCAAAAACCTCAAGCACCCTGATTTCCGATACTACAGCATCCGATGGTTTGCCAATCTATTTTTTACATGTCGTCGTGTTTATCACTCAATATACATCATTTAGGTGGATGTATAAACTACTATTTATGAAAACCCGTATTTACTAGGATTTATAGCATTCATCTACATCTTTAATAACATTCAAAAACATACAATGAGTACTCCGTTCATATACTCTCATTAAGTGCTATAAATATGTTCACATCACCATTCTTCACATTTTTAAACATCCCAAAGAGAATTATTTTGATAACGCTAGCTCTTAAGCTTGCCTCCTCACTCATCATTAGCGTGGACTCCTTCTTTCCAAAATTTAGAGAAGTTTTTGTTTTACCGTATTGCACTGCTTCGCAGCGCCCACTAGCAGCCAATTGCTTATCTTTGCGGCTCCCTGAAGGGATATCCTTCAAACAAAAACATATTTCAGAAGATGACTATTTCATATAATTGGCTAAGCGAGTATCTGCCGGAACCGGTGCAACCCGAAAGGCTGAGCCAGATTCTTACCTCAATAGGACTGGAAGTAGAAGCTGTAGAAACATACGAGTCGCATAAAGGAGGCTTGAAAGGCCTTGTTGTAGGTGAAGTGCTTACCTGCGAGAAGCATCCTAATGCAGATAAGCTGAAACTGACTACCGTGGATATTGGGTCTACAACCTTAAAAATTGTGTGCGGAGCCCCTAATGTGGCAGCTGGACAAAAAGTAGTAGTAGCACCCGTAGGTGTAACAATATACCCCACCGACGGAGAACCCGTTACTATGAAGCGTGCTAAAATACGTGGCGAAGAAAGTGAAGGGATGATTTGTGCCGAAGACGAAATTGGGCTGGGAACCTCGCACGATGGTATTCTGGTATTGCCTGCTGATGTCAAACCCGGCACGCCTGTAGCCAATTTATTTGAAATTTACAATGACACAATTTTCGAGATAGGGCTTACACCTAATCGTATGGATGCGATGAGCCACTGGGGTGTAGCAAGAGATGTTGCTGCTTACTTAGCTCATCACGATAAGAAAACCGTTTCTCCCAAACTACCAGAAATTGCTAAACTTCCCCCCTTCAAAGGAAAAAGCCCTATTGAAGTATCGGTAGAAAATACGGCTGCTTGTCCTAGATACAGCGGTATCTGCATTAATAATGTAACTATCGGACCCAGCCCAGTATGGCTGCAAAATAAACTTAAAGCCATCGGCGTTAAGTCTATTAATAACATTGTTGACATTACTAATTTTATCCTCCATGAAACCGGACAGCCTTTACATGCCTTCGATGCGGACAAGATTGTAGGCAATAAAGTCATTGTTAAAACGCTGCCGGAAGGCACACCTTTCGTTACGCTGGATGGCAAGGAAAGAAAACTATTGGCTTCCGACCTAATGATATGCAACGCCGAAACCGGCATGTGTATTGCCGGTGTATATGGTGGTGCTAATAGCGGGGTAACCGAAAGTACCAAAAACATTTTCTTGGAAAGTGCTTGTTTCGACAGTGTAAGCATTCGCAAAACATCCTTTGCCCATGGCTTAAGAACCGATGCGGCTACACGCTTCGAAAAAGGAACCGATATTGCAGCCACTGTCGACGTGCTGAAAAGAGCTACCGCTCTTATATTGGAATTGTGTGGCGGTGAAATCGCATCAGATATTATCGATATCTATCCGGAAGAAAAACCCAAAACTTCCATCATTCTGAAATACCACTACCTCAAAAAGCTTAGTGGCAAAAACTATCATCCTGATGCAGTAAAAAAAATATTGAAAACATTAGGATTTTCTATTGAGAAAGAAGATATCGATTCTTTAACCATCGAAGTACCGTATCACAAACCCGACATCAGTCTGCCCGCGGATATTGTGGAGGAAATTCTACGTATAGATGGACTAGACAACATTCCTATTCCTAGCTCCATTACCATGACACCCGCAGTAGAGGAGCACTATGCAGCAGAACAACTAAAGGAAAAAGTAGCCTTTTACCTTGCTGGTCTCGGCTTTAATGAAATACTTACCAACTCCATCACTAATAAGGCTTATTTCTCCGAAGAAGAACTGGCTGCAGCAGTAAAAATGAAGAATAGCTTGAGCGCAGAATTGAACATTCTTCGGCCAAGGATGACGGAAACCGGTCTAGAAGTAGTTTCCTATAACCTCAACCGTAAAAATGAAAATCTAAAGCTGTTTGAATTTGGGAAAATTTATAGTGTCAATAACAAAGGGGCTTTTAACGAAACAGAACATCTCTGTTGCTATCTCACCGGAAAAAAACACGCCGATTCTTGGAAAGGCAAAGCTCCGGCTAATGACCTATATACGCTCAAAGGAGTTGTAGAAAAAGTATTATATCTGACCGGCCTTACAAATTTCACTTATCAAGAAACTAATGATCCCACCCTGCAGTATGGTCTGTCCTTATTGGCAGGAAAGGATGAAATCGGCCGATTAGGTTTAATTCATAAAAACAAACTTGCGCAATTTGACATTAAACAATCGGTATTTTTTGCCGACCTGAACTGGGAGCTGCTATTGAAAAAAGTAAAAAACCATCAAGTACAGTTTCAACCATTACCCAAGTTCCCTTCAGTTCAGCGAGATATTGCAGTAGTCATCCCCAAATCGCTGCCTTATGCCGCAGTAGAAGAGCAGGTAAAAAAATTAAATCTTAAAAAACTACAATCCATCCAACTCTTCGATATTTTTGAAAGTGAAAAATTGGGCGCTGATAAAAAGTCGATTGCCATCAATTTCACCTTCCTGGACGAGGCAAAAACCCTTACCGATAGTGAAATTGACGGCTGGATGAACAAGATTATTCAAAGTTTGGAAAGAGATTTGCAGGCAGAAATAAGAAAATAATGGCAGTAGTGCATGCAGCCCTTGTTGGAGGATGCACTACTCCTTAAAATACAAGCCTATGTCCGAAGTTCTTGAAAACAAAATAAAAGACATACAGGAAAAGCTGCAATTACTCCTAAAACAGCATGCTGCCTTAAAAAAAGAGAACCAGCAGTTAAAAGACGCGCTGGCGGAGGCCCGTCAGCAAGTAACCGAAGCCTCTAAGCTGGCTGAATCTCTACAACATCAGCTGGATGCCCGTAAGTACAGCCAGGCCTTAATGGATCCTGAAGAAAAGAAAGCCTTTGAAAAAAAGATCAACGGGTATATCAAGGAAATAGATAAGTGTATTGCACTGCTTAGTGTATAATGTCCGGTATTACAAGATTTGTAATCACTTTAACCCACTGCCATGGAACAAAAAAATCTCATCCCTGCAAATATCAATATTGCCGATAGAATTTACCGGGTACAGATGCTCCCCGACGATGAACAGGTTGTAAGACAATCTGTAAAGCTTATCAATGATAAAATAATGGAGTTCAAAACCACCATCCCCGGAAAAGATATGCAGGATTATCTTTCCATGGTACTGGTGTGGTTTGTAACCGAAAGCGCCAATAAGTCCGTATCCCTTGCCAATGAAAGCCTACTTTTATCTCAATTACAACAAATCGAATCGGTTATTGAGGAAGAACTGGAAAAATAAATACCGTAACCATAACCGTTAAAAGAGCCTTTCTTTTTTACCCTCACACCTTCGCAGCGTCTTCAGCAATGGAAAAACGAGGAGTATTGAAGCCAAATTCTAATCCTCTCCCTTATTCCAAGAAGTAAGGTTGGGCACATATTAAATCCCAAATTTATTTTATCTTCGCCCACTGCCATAAGTGTCGTGGTAGTGACGTAATTTTATATAGATAGGTAGTATTATTTGTTAAGAAAATTTAAAAATGAATTTTAATGGATCCCATAATAAGTTTTGTTATAGTGGCTGTGGTTGCCCTACTGGTTGGCATTATAGCGGGTAAATTTATTTTTGCTAAAAGCACAAAAGAAAAGATTCAGGAAGCGGAATTAAAAGCGCAAACTATCATAAAAGAGGCTGAATTAAGAGCTGAAAATATTAGAAAAGAAAAAGAATTACAGGCGAAGGAAAAAATCGTTTCTTTAAAATCAGCTCATGATAAAGAAGTAAATGAGCGCAATCGCAAACTTGCCGAAACCGAAAACCGCATTAGACAAAGGGAACAGCTGTTAATTCAAAAAGAATTGACGCTGGAAAAACAGGTTAAAGACAACGACGTTATTAAGGAAAACCTTAACAAACAAATCGAAATCGTCAATAAAAAACGCACAGAGCTGGAGAAACACCAGGAAGAACATATCCGGCGTCTGGAAAAAATTGCTTCGCTTACTGCAGAAGAAGCCAAAAGCCAACTGATAGAAACTCTTAAAAACGAAGCAATAACACAGGCAATCGGCATTCAGCAGGAAATTATTGACGAGGCAAAACAGAAAGCAAATAAAGAAGCCCGTAAAATTATTATTCAAACCATTCAGCGTACTGCTGCGGAACAAGCCATTGAAAACTCAATTACCGTTTTCAATCTGGAAAGTGATGAGGTAAAAGGACAAATTATCGGTCGTGAAGGTCGTAATATTCGTGCGTTGGAAGCCGCTACTGGAGTAGACCTGATTGTGGACGATACCCCAGAAGCTATTTTATTGTCCTGCTTTGACCCGCTTCGCCGTGAGATTGCCCGACTTAGTTTACAACGCTTGGTGACAGATGGTCGTATCCACCCGGCACGCATCGAAGAAGTGGTAGAAAAAACCCGCAAACAGATCGAAGAACAGGTAATGGAAATCGGCGAACGCACCGTTATCGATTTAGGCATTCACGGTCTGCATAAAGAACTGGTAAGAATGGTAGGGCGCATGCGCTATCGTTCTTCATACGGACAAAATCTGCTCATGCACAGCCGTGAAACTGCTAATCTTTGTGCTACGATGGCTGCCGAGCTGGGATTGAACCCCAAACTGGCTAAACGCGCCGGTTTATTACACGATATTGGTAAAGTACCTGATGAAGAAAGCGAGCTGAGCCACGCACTGCTGGGTGCTAAGTTGGCCGAAAAATATGGCGAAAGCCCTGCAGTGGTAAATGCCATTGCCGCTCACCACGATGAAGTGGAAATGAAATACATTATTGCTCCTATTGTGCAGGCTTGCGACGCCATTAGTGGTGCCCGTCCGGGAGCCCGTCGCGAAATTATGCAGCAATATCTGCAACGCATTAAAGACCTCGAAAATCTCGCTGTAAGCTATCCAGGTGTAGAAAAAGCTTACGCAATTCAAGCGGGACGCGAGCTGCGTGTTATTGTAGAATCGGACAAAGTAACTGACCAAGATAGTGACAGGCTCTCCTTCGAGATTGCACAAAGAATTCAGTCGGAAATGACCTTCCCCGGACAAATAAAAGTTACTGTCATCCGCGAGAAGAGAGCTGTAAACGTGGCCAGATAATTTATTCAGACCGTCAAATAAAAAAATATATCAAAAGAGGAGCTTAAAGCTCCTCTTTCTTTTTATGCAGTATCATTGTTGCTCGGTTCTACTACTCGCTAGCCTATACATTTCATGTTCCAGCAATAATGCCAAATAGTACGCACGACATTTATAATAAAAATTGATTTTGCGGCTTTTGGCAAAAATTCCCTTAATAGGATTAGGAAACACAGATGTCATATTGGCTACAAAAAAATAAAAATCGTCCAAATCTTGCTCCAAAAGCTGTATACGCGTTGATACAGGCACTCCTAACCTGAGTAATGAAGTTTGCAATAACACAGCTCGCATCCCGGCGTTTGTTTTTAATAATTCTTTTTGAATATCCCTAATCAGTAAGGGTTTCAAAGCAGCTAGTTCAGGCAATTGAGGATGTGCAGCCACCAAACGCGATAGATGGTATAAAATAATCGCCGCATCTTGATAATGCGGTGCCACATAAGGCGGTCGCTTTATATGCAAGCCTGCTCGTACCATATCGCTAATGAGGTGGATGGTGGCGCTATCATGTGCCCCTAATAGAAACCCATTATCCAGCACAAATCTCAGCCCATTTGCCTGTACACAGATGTCAAAATCTATTGGCATGTTTTTGCCAAACCAGGTAGCATAGGCTTTACGATTCTTATAGCGCTTGTAGGTATTTCTAATACGTAAGGTATTGCCATTAGCATGGCGAGCGATCAACTGTTTGACGGCCTGTTTAAGGCTGTCGGGAAAATCAGCAGAAAGGTAAATAATGGCCGTATCATCTAAGTCATCGGGCAAAATATATTTGCTTCTGCTGGAAAAATATTTACTGTTAGGAAAGTGCCTAGAAGGATTCGTCTGCCAAAAATTGTAAGTGGGCCCTCCTTCTTTGTTTCTGTATAAAGGATAATTAACAATTGCACGCGCTGCAATGCTGTCTACCAATTGCTGATTTTGCAAGGATAGTGCATCGCGAATGCTTTTCAAAGTCCATACAATAAGACCGGTAAAAAATATATTATCATCTTCTTTTTCGTTATACCGAAATCCTAAATAACAACGTTGGGAAGGAAACAAGCCAGCATTATAATAAATATCCGACTTACTTTTCTGCAAGCCTACAATAGCATTTAACAAAGAATCTACATAAGCATTCTGGCCCCGAATAGTCGGGGTTATTGATAATATCCATACGAGAATCCAACAAATTCGTAACATGCTTTGTTATTGTGTGATAATCTTACAAAAGTACATTACGGGAAAGCGTTTCGGCATCACACAGTGTGTATATTTTATTTCAGCAATTAATTTAAATTGAATAATATTGCCGCTCTAACCGGTGCAGAATTATATTCTCTTCCTTCATTACCGAATATCTGAAAAACCGTGAACAGAATATTCTATCTGCATAATTATTTATTCCGATGCTTGCCCGATAAAAATGAGCATAAAATATGAAGGGCAATAACAAAGCTGTAAAAATATTCATTCTAGGATTGTTGAGTGCAATCGGCCCCTTTTCGATCGACATGTATTTGCCGGGGTTCCCCAGTATTGCTAAAGAATTAAATACGGATGTAAGTAATATATCCTTGACGCTTTCCAGCTTTTTCATCGGTATTTCATCCGGCCAGTTGATTTACGGCCCCTTATTGGACAAATATGGTCGTAAAAAACCGCTGTATTTCGGGCTCTCGCTTTACATTCTTGCTACACTCGGTTGTGCACTGGCCACTTCGGTACATATGCTTATAGGGTTACGTTTTCTACAGGCTATTGGAGGTTGTGTGGGTATGGTAGCTTCAAGGGCCATGGTACGTGACCTGTTTGATGTGGAAGAAAATGCAAAAATCTTTTCCCTTTTGATGCTGGTGGTAGGAGTATCACCTATTATAGCCCCTACATTAGGTGGTTATATTACTGCAGTATTGGGCTGGAGGTATGTTTTCGGAGCGCTAGTGCTCATTGGTGTAATAATTCTGGTGCTTTGCATCACCATCTTGCCAGAAAGCAAAAAGCCTAACCCCAATTATTCTTTGGCTCCTAGGGCTATTTTAGGAAAATTTGCTGACGTGTTCAGACAATCGCAGTTCGTTATTTATGCGATAACCGGAGCTTTTACGGCTGCAGGCTTGTATGCCTACATCGCCGGTTCGCCACATGTTTTTATGGAAATCTTTGGGGCCAGCGAGGAGCAATACGGGTGGATATTTTCCATTGTTGCGGGCGGGTTGATATTAGCAACTCAGATCAACGCACAAATATTAAGGTTCACTACCAGCCAAAAAATCGTGCCCCGTGCCATTCTGCTGCAATGCTTTACCGGATTATTGCTGTTGGCAGGATTCATATGGCATTGGTGGGGACTTAACAGCAGCGTGGTAATTTGCTGTATTTTTCTGGCCTGCCAAGGCTTTACTTTCCCCAACGCTTCGGCCATTGCCATAGCCCCTTTCGAGCAGAATGCAGGTAGCGCATCGGCCCTGATGGGATGTATTCAGATGTTAGCCGGTACACTTTCCTCGGCACTGGTAAGTATTTTTCACAACGAAACTGCCATTCCCATGGCATTTGTAATGGCTTTATGCGCCTTTACGGCCCTGACGGTACTGGTTACGGGTAAGCGCATCGTAAAATATAAATGCAGTCAGCAACAGGTCGAAAAAAAGAGTACCGAAATGCTGAGCGAGATATAAAAACACCCTCTCAGCAAAAAGTTTTTATCACAGGGGGTGGATTTTTGATAAATTCCCCTTACCTTTGCAATCCTTAAAAATAAAGTTATGAGCAGCGCAGTAGCTTTCGTTCATGAGCAATTGACTCAAAAAAAGAACTTCCCCGCTTTCAAAGCAGGTGATAATATTACTGTAAATTACAGAATTATAGAAGGAAATAAAGAGCGTATCCAGTCTTTCAAAGGTGATGTGATTAAAAAACAAGGAACTGGAAGTACTGCTACCTTTACTGTAAGAAAAATTTCTGATGGTATTGGAGTAGAAAGAGTATTCCCTTACGCTTCTCCTAATATCGAATCCATCGTAGTTAATAAAGTAGGGCAAGTACGTAGAGCTAAACTTTACTACCAAAGAAAAAGAAGTGGTAAGAGCGCTCGTATTCGGGAAAAACGTATGGCAGTGGCTGCTACAGCTGATAAAGCATAAATCAGTTTTAAAATATTATAAATCTCATATAAAAATCCCGCTTAATGCGGGATTTTTATATATAGGATTGCTGATTATTTGAAAATTTTTAAAATACTAAACAACCGGCATAGCCATTCTTCTCGTATCTTTGATAACTAATTTTATCAATCATGACAAGTGTTCAACTTTTAGCTTTAGGTACTAACGAGGTTATTATCATTGCAATAATTGTGTTACTGTTATTCGGTGGCCGTAAAATTCCCGAGCTGATGAGAGGGTTGGGTAAAGGCGTGCGTGAGTTCAACGACGCTAAGGATAATGTAAAGAGAGAGCTGGAAGAAACAGCCAATACTATTTCTAGCGAACCTAAAAAGCCTGAATAACAGTATCTATTTCGTTTATTTTATTGACTTTCAAAGCATAACCTCTTGCCGGATTTTATATCTATTGCAGATTATCATAAAAGACTGGAAGAAGGTAGTACCTCCTGTTTAGCTACTGTGGAGGAATACCTGGCTGCGATTGAAGCCAAAAAGCATTTGAATGCTTTTGTAGAAGTATATGCCGATGAAGCCAGAGCTCGTGCCAAAGAACTGGATGCATCCACCGCTCCAAAAGGCAAACTCCATGGTGTTGTTATCGGTATTAAAGATGTTATATGCCATAAAGGCCATAAAGTAACCGCCGCATCCAAAATTCTAGAAGGATTTACTGCTGTATTTTCTGCCACTGCTGTAGAACGGTTATTAGCCGAAGGAGCTATTATCATTGGGCGACTCAACTGTGACGAGTTTGCTATGGGCTCCACCAATGAGAACTCTGTTTACGGGAAAGTGCTCAACGCCGCAGATGAAACCCGCATTTCCGGAGGATCTTCTGGAGGGTCAGCTGTGGCCGTACAGGCCGGTTTGTGTATGGCCTCTCTAGGATCAGACACAGGAGGCTCGGTACGTCAGCCTGCCGATTTTTGTGGGATTGTTGGACTGAAACCTACTTATGGCCGCATCTCCCGATACGGATTGATTGCCTATGCATCTTCTTTTGATCAAATTGGAATATTTTCCCAAAATATACCCGATGCCGCATTATTGCTCGAAGTAATTGCCGGTCCAGATGAATATGACAGCACTGTATCGCTGAAACCGGTTCCCCAATATTCAAAAGAGCTAAAAAAAGAGCAAAAAAGCTATAAAATAGCCTATTTTCCTGAGGCCTTGAACCACGAAAGCCTTGACCCAGAAATTGGTGCAGCAATTAAAAATAAATTGGAAGAGTGGCAATCTCAGGGACATACTGTTGCACCGGTTACCTTTGATCTACTGGATTACATTGTTCCAGCATACTATATTCTTACTACTGCAGAAGCTGCATCCAACCTGTCAAGATACGATGGTGTAAAATATGGGTACCGACATCCGGTACAGAACGACGCGGATTTGGATATATTTTACAAAAACAATCGTTCGGCAGGTTTCGGCTGGGAAGTGAAAAGGCGCATTATGCTGGGTAATTTTGTGCTCAGCTCGGGATATTACGATGCTTATTTCACTCAAGCACAAAAAGTAAGGAAACTTTTAACAAATAAGTTAACATTGATTTTCAATGATTTCGATTTTATCTGTATGCCTACGGCTCCCTCAGTAGCCTTTAAAATTGGGGAAAAAATGACGGACCCTATATCGATGTATATAGCTGATATATATACAGTTATGGCTAATTTAACCGGGGTGCCGGGGATTGCCTTGCCGCTTTTCCAGCATTCGCGATACCATATGCCTTTTGGCCTGCAACTCATGTCATCTCATTTTAATGAGTTACCTTTGCTTTCTTTCAGCCACAATATTTTGGCTAATTAAACGTTATTAAGGGAGCAAAATACCAAACAACCTTTGACTTCTTTAAAACATCTAAAAGGAATGACAAGTAGTAAAAAGACATCAAGGCGCTATGGATTGGTGGTGGTATTTTCTGCTCTTTCCACACTTTCATTTGCTCAAATTAATCCGCTGGTAACAGCAAACCCTGTTACCGCTAATAATGCGGCCTCATCGGTAAAAAAGGCGGATCCCAAAGATGGGTTTAAAAACGTATTTGAGAATACCAACGCGCTTAACTCAGCATCATCGAGTATAAAGAATATTAATTTCGATCATCTCAACCCGCAGGCACTTAGTTTTGTCCAGGATTATATAGAAAAACACTATGAATCTCTAATGGACATGCAAAATTGGGCACGCCCTTATTTTGATATGATGGATGATGTGCTCACCCAAAATAATGTGCCCAAACAAATGAAATATCTTGCTGTAATTGAATCGCATCTTCGTGCTTCAGCGGTTTCTTGGGCAGGTGCTGTGGGCCCTTGGCAGTTTATGCCAGCTACAGCCCGAACATTGGGGCTTCGAGTGGATCGCCGCGTAGATGAAAGAAGAGATTATCTAAAAAGTACAAAAGCTGCAGCTAAATATCTTAATTACCTGTTTGACATCTATGGCGACTGGTTATTGGTAGTAGCTGCTTATAACTGCGGCCCTGGAAGAGTGAATTCGGCCATCGCAAAAGCCGGTTCTAGTGACTTCTGGAAACTGCAATACCATCTTCCCGCAGAAAGCCGTAATCATGTGAAAAAATTCATTGCTACACACTATATCATGGAAGGAAAAGGTGGTGTAACCACAGTATCCAAAGAAAAAGCGTTAGCAATGATGGAAACTGTAAAGGACGAGGCAACTCACAAAGACGTGAAAGTTCAGACTATCAATGGCCGATATAAAGTGAAAGCCATTGTAAAATATCTGGGTATGGATGAGGAAACATTCAATCAGCTAAATCCTAATTTCGAGCAGGTTTTGGCCGCCAATAACTCGTACCAGCTGAAACTCCCGGTGGAGCAAATGGAAACTTTTATGTCCAAGAAAAATGAAATGCTTAACGAATCTATTCAGATGCTGATTAATCCTGAATATAGAAACTAATTATACAGTATTTCAACTCAAAAACGCAGGTAAATATACCTGCTTTTTTTTAAGATTATCAATCGGTGCTATCAAACGCCACAGCTTATAACATACAATCCTCCTATCTATCTTATGGCGTAACAGGATTAATGCAATAAATAACTTTCCCCTGTTTAAGACTTAGTCTTCTCATTGTAAATAAGAATTAAATAACTCCTTTCTTTACATTCAAAAGGCTACTACACAGGTCCTTCCAATAAATTCTCTTGACGATACCGACAATAAACGAGTCAACCTGCATATATCGTCGATTGTGAGCGGCTGGGGAGGATAGAAATAATAAAAAATCCCGCCTGAAAAAGCGGGATTTTAAAACTACTTAAAACCTTTAAGATCATTAGTCATATTTACTGCTCAACCACCTGGAAGGTAATCGGCTGCTTTCTGTAAGCTTTTACTTCACGTCCATTCTGAATCGCAGGTTTCCATTTACCGGACTTTTTAATTACCCGAATGGCTTCCTGCTCCATTCCGTAACCCACGTTAGTCAAAGCCTTCACATCACTTACAGTACCGGTTACATCCACAATGAATTGGATTATCACCGTGTAGTTTCCGGGAGGAGCACCATTTTCTACAGGCACCTGAGAGTCCAAGTTTCTTTGCAGAAAGTTTACCCAGTTACCCGGATAAGAAGCATCTACCTCTACTTTGGTAAATACTTCAGGTTCTTTTTCTACAGGTTTAGCCTGCACCAGACCTTTACCGGCATCCACTGCAGCTGGCGGGGTAACGATACCAATATCTTTAATACCCTCTTGGTTGATGGTACCAATTTTGGTTTCCTTCAACTCTTCCACTGCGGGTGGTGGTTCCTTCACCTCTTCATCTTTTACGATTTTAGGAGGTGTGAACTGTTTCATTTCAATTTGGGGTGGAGGTGCCTGTTTGGGTGGCGGCGGTGGTGGAGGGGGTGGTGGTTCCTCCGGCTTCTCCTGTTGAATGTTTTGAATCGTAACCTCATTGATTTTTACGGCTTCGTTGTCTACCGCCGGTTTTAGTTGGCTTTTTACAATGGCTATTCCCGCAATCACTACAAGAGCAAGGGCGGTGAATGCTAAAGCCAACCACAACCTTTTCGGATAGGTTTTACGAAGCTCATATGCACCATAACTTTTATTGCGACCCTCAAAAAGAAGGTCCAAAAAGTCAGTGGTTAATATTTTATTAGCTTCCATTACTTTTTAAGTTTGTTAATATTGAGATGCAAAAATGCTCACATTCCACAAAAAGACGGTTATTGTCCAGCAGAAGCTGAGCCTAATGACGCATTTACAAGATCTAATTCTGTTTCAAATGGCTCCAACAATGCATAGCGTGATACTTTGTTGATGGTCATCTCATCCAGAATGTCGATCACTCCTTTATAATTTGCATCATCTGTAGGTTTAATCAGTACGAAGAAATCCTTTTGACGACAGTCGTTGGGATCTTTTCCGTCAGCCTTGGCTTTAGCCTCGCAAGCGGGGTCCGGAACGTATCTGGATTCTACCTCCTTCTTTTTGTTGATGATAACATCTCTGATTTCATTAAAGTTAGAGGATTTAAAGATCTGACTTGCGTTTTCATTAGTCAGTTCTCCCTCGTAATAGAAGATGCTATTATCTTTCGCTAACAAAATTGTAAGCGCTCCTGACATTTTCACCTTAGTTTGCTCTTCCTGCTTTTCAGTATCCTTTGGCATGTTCAGGTCCATTGTAGTAGGAGAGCTCATGGTCGAGGTGAATATGAAGAAGGTGATCAGCAGGAACCCCAAGTCCACCATGGGTGTCATATCCACCTTGGTGCTCAGCTTTTTGGCTTTCTTAACGCCAGGACCTTTTTTGTGTCCGCCGTCATCACCAGTATCTAAACTTGCCATAACTTTTCAGTTTTTGGAGTTAAACGATTATTAATTCTTTTTAGCATTACGCTCGTACCATAGCGGTGTTCCTTCAGGAGCTCCTTCCGGCATGGTTACTAGGTTGTACTTCTGCTCATCGTTTTTCTTCAATGCATCTATTACTGCTTTGAAAGCAGGGTATTTAGACACATTATCCCCTTTAATAAGGAATTTCACGGTTTTACCCATGTAAACAGTACGAGTCGCAGCAATCCAGTAATACAATTCATTGTTCGCTGAATCTTTTACCGGAATACCTTCCTGAACGTAAGACCTTTTTTGATCTTTAGAAAGTGCTAGGAATGGTCCTAGTTTGCTAAAGGGTACACCTATCATGTCTCCAGAGATATAGTTAGCAGCCTGCTCATCCGAAATTGGAATATTTCTGGCTTCAGCGGCAGCTTTGATAATATCCCTCGCTATTTGAGGGTCTTTTTGAGCCATGATAGAGAAATATACTTTATCATCCTTATCAATGCTGATCATTACAGCATCGTTCTCAGGCAATCTTTGCGAAGACACCGAGTTCGGCGTAGTAATAGGTACCGCCTCCGGTGGTTTAAATTTCGTTGCCATGATGAAAAACGACAGGATAAGGAACGCGATGTCCACGAAGGGCGTCATGTCCGTATCAGTCGATTTCCTGGCTATCTTAACTTTTGGCATATAAAATCACTGTTTTATTATAAGACGATACAACTCGGATTTTCCATAAAAAAGCTACAAAATTTTGCTCGTGTAATTATTTGTACAGAGAAGCAAAAGATTGAGTTAATGTAAATCCGGACTCGTCAATACCATAAGTGATATTATCGATTCTTGTAGTAAGCATGTTGTAGAATATCAACGCCAAAGCAGAAGTACCGATACCCAAAGCAGTGTTATACAGCGCTTCAGAGATACCAACCGCCAGCTGGCTAGAGTCTCCACCGCCACCAGATTCACCCAGTGCAGCGAATGAACGAATCATACCCATTACCGTACCTAACAGCGCTACCAGTGTACCGCACGATACGATTGTAGACAGGAACACCAGGTTTTTCTGAAGCATTGGTAATTCCAGGGCTGTAGCTTCTTCAACTTCTTTTTGAATAGCGATTACTTTTTGTTCAGTATCGAGGTCAGTTGCACTGATCATTTCTTTATAACGACGCAGACCAGCTTTCATTACATTACCAACAGAGCCTTTTTGTTTGTCGCACTCTGCAATAGCAGCGTCAACATTTTTGTTAGCCAGTTGATATTGTACTTTACGGATAAAGTTGCTGATATTTCCTTTACCTAATGCTTTGCTGATAGTAAGGAATCTTTCGATGGCGAAAACGATGGTCATTAAAAGCATACCAATCAAGAGAGGCACGATGATACCACCTTCGTAAATTCTGTGGAACGCATCAACTGGCCCTAAATGGTGCGGCCAAAAACCTCCCGCTGGATCTGGTGATTTAAACCCTGCAGGATTACCCATGCCAAATCTCCAAATACAATAACCAGTAATAATACATAATGCAGGTGCCACCCACGAAATCAGGTTTCCACTCTTTTTAGGTTGCACAGAAGTCGTTGCCGCTGCTACCGGCTTAGCTTGATTTTCAGCCATGATCTTAGTTTTTTAGTTTTTAAATATTTAAGCTCTTGAAAAAATAAGAGTACAATTCTAACAAAAAATAAATTACAACAAAATTTTTCGGTGATATTTTTTTAACCCTGAAAGTAACGCTTTTTAATGATTCAACACTAATTTATTCAAGCAGCTGTTTCTTCTCACCCACAATATTCCTGTTTTTTCATTATGTAAAAAAGACCATAAGAGTAGTTGTCAATCAATTAATTTTTCGGATATTGCATCAATAGTCACAACTAATATACTAATTCTTTTATTTTTTTTCGTTAGTGACTTTCAGAATATCTTTCGAATAACAGTTTCTTAAAAAAAATTAACATTTACTATGTCACAAATTACTTTTAAAGGATCTCCTGTTAATACATCCGGCACGCTACCAGCAGTAGGTAGTCAGCTGAAAGACTTTACTTTAGTAAAAGATGATCTCAGTGAAAAAACACTTGCAGATTACAAAGGGAAAAAAATCGTATTGAACATTTTCCCCAGCATAGACACAGGCGTTTGTGCCGCCTCTGTAAGGAAGTTTAATGAAGAAGCTGCTAAGTTGGAAAATACTGTAGTAATCAATGTTTCAAGAGATCTTCCTTTTGCACAGAAAAGATTTTGCGCAGCAGAAGGTATTGCTAATGTGGAAACTCTTTCCGACTTCAGAGGAAGCTTTGGAGAAGATTACGGTGTAACACTAACAGACTCTCCCCTCAAGGGTTTGCTGAGCCGTGCTGTGGTGGTAGCAAACGAAAACGGAGCCATTGTTTATACCGAACAGGTTCCGGAAATCACACAGGAACCCAATTATGCAGCCGCTCTGGCAGCGTTACAATAAAATGTATTAGTGTATTTCTAAAGAAACCCGGTCAGCATACATGATCGGGTTTTTATGTATTTATTCAAAAACTCCTAACTTCGCCTCACATTAAAAGGAAATGGTGTCTTCCTATTTGAACCGTTCCCCCCACCGGAACTGATGGCGCCTACAAATTATGGTTATTTATTGATCATTTAACCCTATTGGTATTTGTAGGCATGAAACAATTCAAATCTTCTTTCGAGCAGTACGCTATTGCTTCCTATCTTTTAAAATGGACACTGCTGGTGTTTCCTGTAGCTGCTGTAGTAGGCTCTATGGTAGCACTTTTTTTGTGGTCGCTAGAAGTAGCCATCCATTATCGCTTTATACATCCATGGCTGCTGTACCTACTTCCACTAGCGGGGATTTTTATATACCTGCTTTATACGCATTGGGGAAAGAATGCCGAGCAAGGCAATAATCTTATCATAAACGAAATACACAATCCCGCTGGAAGTATCCCATTGCGTATGGCACCACTAGTGCTATTTACTACGGTAATTACCCATTTGTTTGGAGGCTCTGCCGGACGTGAAGGCACTGCCGTACAGATAGGTGGTAGCATTGCACAATTCTTTAGTAAAAAACTAAAGTTGTCTGCCGATGATACAGGCATTCTGTTGATGAGCGGCGTAGCTGCCGGATTTGGGGCCGTATTTGGTACACCCGTAACTGGAGCTATTTTCGCACTGGAAGTAATTACACTGGGAAAAATTAAATACAAAGCTCTGATGCCTTGTTTTATAGCCAGTGTACTGGGCGATCTAGTTTGCACGGCATGGGGTATTCAGCATACGGCTTACAATATCAGCTTCACAGAACAAACAGATAGTTTGCCTGTCTTATTTCATATTAATCCATTACTTCTTCTTAAAGTAATTGTAGCCGGTGTTGCCTTCGGATTTGCAGGATACTTGTTTGCCGAAACCACGCATCTTATAAAAATCTATAGCCATCGATGGGTACATAGAAAATGGATGATTCCAGCTTTAGGAGGCTTGACTATTATTTTGCTGGCTACTATACTGGGTACTGAAGACTATTTGAGTCTTGGTGTAGCCAACCCTCATACAGGCAGTGTTTCCATACTGTCTTCTTTTAATGAAGGCGGCGCAACAACCTTCAGCTGGTTGTGGAAACTGTTGTTTACTGCTATTACCATCGGTACCGGTTTTAAAGGAGGCGAAGTAACACCGTTGTTTTTCATTGGAGCTACTCTGGGCAATACCATAGCCGATCTTTCAGGAGCCCCCGTCGATCTAATGGCAGGACTGGGATTTATTGCGGTATTCGCGGCAGCTACCAATACACCTATAGCCTGCACCATAATGGGCATAGAGCTGTTTGGTGGCGATCATATCCTTTACTATGCTGTAGCTTGCTTTACTGCTTACTATTTTAGCGGACACTCTGGGATTTACGCCGCACAAAGAATAGGCACGCCCAAATCCCAGCAGCATAATCAATATGTCAATACAACACTTCAGCAAATAAAAGAAAAAAAGAAAAGCTAAAAACAAGATAGGTATTGGTAGCCTCGCCCAGAATCGAACTGGGATCTCAAGTTCCGGAGACTTGCGTACTATCCATTGTACTACGAGGCCAACATACAATCAGGGGAAGGCTCTTCCGGGCGGCAAAATTAGGCTAAAAAAATTACAGGTAACCTCTATTAAACGATTATTTTCTATCAGTGCTAATACTAATGAATCAAACCTGCAGCATTAGTTGCAAATATTTTAACGGATATCGCCAGCAATATCACCCCGAAAAATTTTCTGATGGCTGTAAGACCACTGGGACCTAATAATCTGGATACACCGTTGAGCGACTTTAGAACAATGTAAATAATCAGTAGATTTATAACAATAGCCGCCAGAATGACCTGTATCTGATAATTCGCTTTAAGCGACATAATAGTAGTAAGAGTTCCCGAGCCTGCAATGAGTGGAAATGCAAGAGGCACTATTGTAGCTGCTTTTACATCGTCATCCGATTTAAAAAACTCTACTCCCAATACCATTTCCAGCCCCAGAATGAATATAACTATGGAGCCCGCCACAGCAAAGGATTTTACATCTAGCCCCAGTATATCCAATATGGGGCCTCCCATAAACAGAAAGAGTATCATGAGCACGCCGGCAATGACCGTTACCCGCAATTCGCGAATACCTCCCGTTTTATTTTTAATCGATATCAGAATCGGAATGGAGCCGATAATATCGATGATTGCAAACAGAGTAAAAGTTACCGTCAATAAATCCTTGTAGCTGAATTGCATGGATAATGGTTTTTAAAAGACACACTCTTTATATCATTCATACAATAAATATAATAATTCTTTAGCTGGTAATGAGCATGTGAAAATAACAACGCCATGTAACATTGCCTTATATAAACAATATTACATGGCATTGGTTGACGTATAAGCCGCTACAAAGAACACCGCAAACCGGCTAAAAAGTTAAAACGACGGCTATTATATCCGTATACATCAAAATATTTTTGATCGGTGATGTTGCGAAAATCTCCAAACAACTTCAGCCAACGGTTTACTTTATACGCCACATAACAATCTACGGTATAATAGGCCGGCATGGGATTGGGCCCACCCAAATCATACTCCCCTGCAAGACGCTCCCCTACAAAGCGGAATGCCGGTGCAAGGGTAAGCCGGGAAGAGGGATTTAAAGTAAGCGTACTATTGAAGGTAAAATTAGGCCTGCGGTAAAGGTTACGGATTTTTTCACCATCGTTAGTACCATTCCCATTGATGTACGAAAAGTTGTTCACCCAACGGCCTATATTACCCACTACCACATTGCTCTCCACCTCAAAACCGTAATCGTGTTGTTCGTCACGATTTCGGTATTGGCTGACATAAGTATCAGGATTAGTATAGAAAATGATCAAATCCTTAATATCCCTTTTAAATGCCACAATGCGTAAATGATTGCGATTATCGTTCATAAAAGTCTGCAACCCTAATTCGTAGTTGATACTTTTTTCAGGCTTCAAGTCTCTGTTTCCATACTCGCTGTACAGCTGATACAATGAAGGCGTATTATATCCGCTGGATACGTTTAAAAAAACAATGGCCCCATCACCTATGTGATATGAAGGGTTGAAGGTAAAAGTGGTATTATTACCATACACGCTAAAATGATTATAGCGCCCACCTATCTCAATATTAAAACGCTTTAATTCTGCAAGTAATAGAGATGCATATACAGAAAGATTGCGTGCTTTGGCCGAATCGCTGCTAATTGGCAATGCATCATAAGGTCCGTAATTGGATATGCTCGTGTAATGCTGATCGGTTTTTTGTGCGATATACTGCACACCTCCTACTATGGAGGCGTGCGAAGAGAAGTGGTAGTTACCATACAATTCCGTTACCGAAGACAATCCCTTATATCCAGCATCTGACCAGACGGTATAGTAAGTAGCCGCCGGATCCAGACGCAGTGCTCCCACATCTGTGCTATCATCATAGTGAAAACGATCGGAACGCACAAAGCTTTGTGTAAGGTGTAACGTAGTTTTGCCGCGCTTATAATGTAGCCCCAGATTATTGATGAAGGTCTTGCTTCGAGCAGTGATATCATAATCATCGGCATAGGCACCAGCATCTGCATCAGCTTTATATTGACCGTAATTACTCATCAATTGTATCGAGAGTACATCAGAAATACGATACTGCAGATTGGCCTGAAAGTTATTTTGCCTTAATCCGTCTTTGTCAAACGAACGGCCGTCAATACTATCATATGCTGCAGAAAAACCATCGGTCTGCGTACGGTTATATATAACATTATACGAGAAACGCTTTATACTTCCTTTGATACTAACATCGCCTTGAAAAGTGTTGTAAGTTCCGTATGCTAGTGATACGGACGGGGATATGGATTTTTCTCCTCCCTTTTTAGTAATGATATTAATCACACCTGCTACGGCCGCACTCCCCCAAAGTGTACTTTGTGCACCTTTTAATATTTCGATACGCTCGATATGCTCGGGCTTAATATTGTTCAGGTCGTAAATATTGGTAATAAAAGACGGATCCTGCAGTGGAATACCATCAATCAAGAACAAAGTATTGCCCGTAGCTGCACCACGCATATAAAACTCTTGATTGGATGCAGGAGCATTATTGGCGCCTACTGTAAAGAGACCTGCATACTGATTTAGAATTTCGGTGAGGGATTTACCGGGATTGTTTTCCAACGTCGCTCTGTCAATTACGGTAATTACTTTACCGGTTTGAGATTGCTTTTGTTCTTTTCTGGTAGCGGTAACTACCACTTCGTCCAAGTCTTTGTTAACGGTTTCGTGCTGTGCGTGTAGTGTGCCATGAAGTATAACAGCAGCCACTACTAAAATTTTCCTTTTCATGCGTGATAAATTTTAGTTTGACTGCTCTCGGAAAGAAAAAGAAGGAGAGGTATAAACGCAAAAGAGCGGTTACATCTCATGCTTTTCACCCGAAAGCCTGATTCGTAATAGTGATTTCTGGCAGGTCTTCTGGCTTGGGCCGCTTCAACACCTTCCCATCCCTACCGGACAGTGGTTCTTTGTTGAAACTTCTTTCCAATCTGAAAGAGCCCTTACAGCTACGGGGATAGCGCCGGACTTTCACCGGACTTCCCTTTTAACTCCGCATACAACGGAGACCAAAAACCGCAGCAAAAGTAAGAAAATGCTAAATGCACCAGCTTAATTTCATTACAAAAAATATAAGAGGCATATCCTTAAATAATAATGCACCCACATCTATGGGTGCATTATCCTTCACTAAGCCGTATTAAAAAGTTTTTACTGCATCGCCCAAATCATATACAACTGCATCAGCCGGTAATTTTGCTCGTAGCAAGGAGCTTGCTGCCGCACTTCTATACCCTCCAGCACAGTGCACTACTATTGGTTTACCGGAAGGGATCTTATCAATATTATTTCTTAGTTGTCCTAAAGGAATTGCGATGCTATTTTCGAAGATTCGGCGCTTCTTCACTTCGGTGTCGTTACGCACATCTACAATGGTGTAATCGTCGGGGTGCTTTCTAAATTCTTCCACATCCAGTAATGGTTGTGCCAATGAGCCGGTATTAACAATAAAAGCATGTTGTATACTGGTTTCGTAACCAATAGCTGCAGCGCGTTCTATGGCCGTATCCACACTGCTTTTATCGGCAGCTGCTATATAAAAGGGTTCTCCTGGTTTTACGATGCTACCCAACCAAGTTTCGAACTTATCCCCTTTCATTAGATTCACCGAATGGGGTAGATGACCTTTTTTATATGCATCCTGAGGACGCGTATCGATGATTAATATTTCTTCTTCCAAATTTGGTACCATAGTACTAAAGGGTACTTTTTCCACACTTTCTTTAAACGGTGCTGCACCTTTGCGATTTAACTCTACATCAAAGGGGAAATAAGCCGGTATAAAAGGCTGATCCTCTAGAAGCTGCTGCATGAATTCTTGCTCGGACATGGGTTGTAAGCTCCAGTTGGTCTGCTTTTCGATACCGATAGTGCTTTTGGGAGCATCGCTCAAGTTTTTACCGCAAAGCGTTCCCGCCCCGTGCGCCGGATATACGATAACGTCATCGTTCAGCAAAGCCAGCTTTTCATGTAGCGAATGGTACATCATGCGCGCCAGCTCATTTCTGCTGAGTTGTATACTCCCCGCTCCTTCCCTTAAATCGGGCCGACCACAATCGCCTATAAACAATGTATCCCCGGTGAAAACCGCCTTCTGTATGCCTTCATGTTCCAGCAGAATACATATACTATCCGGAGAGTGTCCCGGAGTATTCAGTGCTATCAGACGCATCTTACCCAACTCGATAACCTGTCCTTCATCGAAAGACTGATGAGGATAAAAAGCGCCTACTTTTTCGCTTACATAAATTGTAGCTCCGGTAGTATTAGCAATCTCTACATGACTGCTCACAAAGTCTGCATGAGGATGCGTTTCAATAACACCGACGATTCTAGCATCATGCTTTTTTGCGTAATCATAATAGGGTTGAGGGTTACGGGACGGATCAATCAAAATAATCTCTTTCTGACACTCACTCAATATAGCATAACTATAATGGGCCAGACTTACATCTTCAAATTGCTCTATCTGCATATATATATGTTTTCATTATTTACATAATTAATGAGGAAGTTTATCCCTCAGGTACCCATATACCCAGGTACCGGCAATAGCACTTAACAGTACCACAAGCACTACCCCTACCCCAGTACCAATTTGTACAAATATGGGGCCCGGGCAAGCTCCAGTCATGGCCCATCCTAGTCCAAACATCACCCCTCCGTACATCTGTCCTTTATTAAACTTTTTTGGGGCAAATGTGATGGGGGCACCATCAATGGTTTTTATATTGAACTTTTTAATCAACCACACCGAAATCATTCCCACTACTACAGCCGATCCTATAACGCCGTACATATGGAAACTTTGCAAGCGAAACATTTCCTGATAGCGAAACCAGGAAATAATTTCGGCTTTGACAAATACGACGCCGAACAAAACACCTACAATCAAGTATTTAATATTGCGCCACCATGGTTCCTGTACCATCACATCATTATCAAGGCGCACTTCAAAGTCGGTATCTTTTATTGCTTCTTTCATAATGGATCGTTAGAGGTTGAGAATAAAGGGTAATATCAGATTTGCCATAACAAATCCGCCAATCATAAAGCAAATAGTCGCTACCAGCGAAGGCCATTGCAGGTTGCTCAATCCCATAATCGCATGGCCGCTGGTACAGCCACCTGCATAACGGGTACCAAATCCTACCAGAAACCCTCCTACAACCAACATCAGCCATCCTCTTACTGTTAAGAAGCCTTGCCAGCTAAATATTTCTGAAGGCAACTGATGCTGATGATCAGTAATGCCATATTGATTCAGCTCAGACAATAAAGCCGGAGCCACCTCGACAGGATTGGGGTCCGGAAGCCAGGTTGCAGCAATAAAACCACCTAATATCAGTCCGGCTACAAAAAACAGATTCCACATTTCTTTTTTCCAGTTGTATTTGAAAAAGGAAATGTTTGCCGGAAAACATGCGGCGCATATATGACGCAGATTGGCGGAAATACCAAAATGCTTATTACCTAAGAGTAATAAAGCCGGCACGGTAAGCCCTATCAGCGGACCGGCCACCCACCAAGGCCAAGGTTGTTTGATCCATTCGATCATATATGATTATTTTAAAATCATGTGGTAATGAGTGATATCTCATGAACAATAATGTAAATCCCCATCAGCAATACAAACCACCCGAACCCCTTTTTCAATACACTACCATCCATTCTTTTTCCCAATGCGATCCCGATTAAAATGCCAGCGATTGACACACCGGTAATTTTTAATAACAACTTCCAGTCCATGTTATGATGCGTCACATCGTCGGCAAAGCCGATAAGACTATTGATGGTAATAATCAACAAGGAGGTTCCCACGGCTCTTTTCACCGGAAGACGCAATAATAATACTAATGCCGGAATCAATAAAAATCCCCCTCCAGCACCCAGAAGCCCAGTGACCAGTCCTACTCCTACTCCATAACCGAGTATTTTCAATACACTAGTATTATGCTGAGATGTTTGTTCATGCTCATGCGTCCTTATCATCGAAAAAGAGGAGACTATCATTAAGAGAGCAAAAAGCATCATAGTAATGAATGAAACCGGTATCGAAAGCCCACTTATACTTATCTCCTGCGGTAAATTAGGTATAATATAATGACGAATACAAAATACCGTCATGACCGATGCTAAACCGAATATTAGTACCATCCTCATATCCAACTTGTTAGTTGCCCAGTGCGTTATAGAACCTACAAAGCTGGTTACGCCAACTATAAACAAGGAATAAGAGGTGGCCAACACAGGGGGTATATCAAACAAATAGACCAATATGGGAACCGTTAATATAGAGCCCCCTCCGCCAATGAGCCCCAAAGAAAGGCCTATAAACAACGCTAGTAGGTATCCCATAATACAAATTTGCGTGTACGTTCTTATAAATAAAATGATATTAATCAGTTGTTTACCTAATTCAGGGCACTTATTTACATAACTAAGTCCATGCTATAGCATCGCTCTTGAAACCTTTGTATAAAAGCAGCCGAACAAAGATTTCCGAGTACCGGAACTTATCACAGTGTTCGGATTAATACTTTCGATGCTCTATAAACTTTACTGCAAAGATTAGCTTTTTATCATAATCCGCCCGATAAACTTATTTTTGACCCCCTAAGTACATAAAATGCGGTTTTTGATAGTTTTCCTGCATTCTAGAAACGGAAATTATTAATTACATATCTTCAATACGATGAAAAAGCAACTTGGCCTATTTGACCTTACTATGATAAGTGTCAGTTTTGTAATAGGCATGGGGATATTTAGAGCACCCATCAATGTGGCGCGTGCTACACCCGATGTTATCACCTATTTTTTATGTTGGCTGGCTGGAGGCCTAGTGGCTTTTTGCGGAGCGTTGACTTATGCCGAAATAGGATCGCGCACCCCAGCAACTGGCGGATACTATAAAGTATTTTCTTACGCTTACCATCCTTCCATTGCCTTTGCCATCAATTGTATCATACTTGTAAGTAATGCCGCTTCATTAGGAATGGTAGCACTGGTAGGTGCAGAATATATCGCAGGCATCCTATTTCCCAGCGCACCCAATATCAAAACCATAGAGATCATTACAGCAATAGTGGCCATTATTATATTCTATGGTGTCAACATGCTGGGACTGAGGATGAGTTCCCGTACACAAAATGTATTAATGCTTATCAAAATCGGCTTAGTTGCCTTACTAGTATTATCAATATTTTTTGCGGATCCCGCTCCTAGAATACAACCTGAAGGCGTAATATCGCCCACAATGAAAGAATATATTAAAGCTTTTGGAATTGGACTAGTGGCGGTGAGTTTTACGTATGGAGGCTATCAGCAGACCATTAATTTTGGAGAAGAAATCAAAAACCCCTCTAAAACTGTTCCTCGCAGCATCTTCTGGGGAATGCTTATCATCGTATCCTTATATCTGCTGGTGAATTACGCGTACGTATACGTGATAGGGTTTGAGCAATTGAAGGAAAGCAAAAATATAGCAGCCATTATGGCTTCAAAGGTTTTAGGTTCCAAAGCCGAAACCGTACTCTCTGTACTTCTATTTCTCGGAGTGCTGGCTTATATCAACGGCTCCTTATTAAGTAATCCGCGCGTGATGTATGCCATGAGTCAGGACAAGGTGCTTCCCTCATTTTTTTCATCCACTAATAAAAATGGGGTATTCAGCACTTCGCTTACAGTTTTTTCATTAATAGCTGTATTGGTGGTATTTTGGGCTGAAGAGTTTGATAAAATACTCAGCTTCTCCATTTTTTTAGACTGCTTCGGCATGGCTTTATCTGCCGGCAGTATTTTTTATTTCAGGAGAAAAACAAAACATCTTGACGGGACCGGCATCTATAAGATGAAACTTTATCCGTTAATACCCATTATATTCATTGCGGCCTATGCTTTTGTAGGAACAAGCATTGCGCTGGACTACAAAAAAAATGACCATGCAGCGCTGATAGGATTAAGTGTGTTGGCATTGTTCATGCTACTATACTTTATTTTTTATAAAAACACCAAAAAGAAAGTATTATAAAATGGATATTTCCAATATCATTAATGAGCTGGGAGAGGACAGGGAGCTTTATTTTAATGCAGTGGCTCCTCCCATTTGGCAGGCCAGCAACTTTGCATTTAAAACAGTAGAAGATTTTAGTAAAATTGCTGAGGATGAGCGCCAAGCCTATGTTTACAGCAGGGGTATTAATCCCACAACCGATATATTACGCAAAAAATTAGCTGCCCTAGATCATGCAGAGGATTGCTTGTTGTTTAGCAGTGGCGCTGCTGCTATTTTCGCCGGGGTATTTGCAAATGTAAAAGCCGGAGACCACATCGTATCTGTAAAAAATCCGTACAGTTCGGCCAAAAAAATGTTCGATGCTATTTTGCCAAGATTTGGTGTTACGGTTTCATATATAGACGGAAAAACTATTGAGGAGTGGGAAAATGCACGGCAGAACAATACAGTCTTATTCTATTTGGAATCTCCCAACAGCTGGACTTATGAATTACAGCCACTGGCACAAATAGCGCAACTCGCTAAAAAACATAATATCGTCACCTTCATCGATAATACGTATTGCACTCCCATTTATCAGAATGTAATAGATATAGGTATTGATATTGCCATGCAGACAGCAACCAAGTACATCGGGGGGCATAGTGATACATTAGGAGGTGTACTATGCGGAAGTAACGCCATGATGAAAAAGATTTTCGATACCGAGTTGATGACAATCGGTAGCAGTCTCCAGCCTTTTAACGGATGGCTTTTATTAAGAGGTCTTCGCACACTACCTTTGCGTCTGGAACGCATCCATCAAACCACGCAGCGGATAATAAGCTTTTTGGACCAGCATCCTGCTATAGAAAAAATTATATTTCCTTTTCATCCTTCGTTTGAACAGTATGAGCTCGCCAAAAAGCAGATGAAAGCTGCACTAGGGTTGGTTACGATAATTCTGAAAAAATATGACAGAAGCTCAATCATCCATTTCTGTGAAAGTTTACGACACTTTCTGATGGCCGTAAGCTGGGGTGGTCATGAAAGTCTTGTGATACCCCGTTGCACTTTTATACCGGAACAAGACTACAACCCGGATAATGAATATCACCGCCACATACGATTATACTGCGGACTGGAAGAACCGGAATATTTGATTCAAGACTTGGAACAAGCACTAAAAACAATATAAGCTAACAAAGATATAGCAAACAAAAATCATCTGCTGGTGCATTTTGGCGGCTTTGGTATATCATTTGCTGAAAAGCTATTACACACTTTGAGTATAAAACACCATAAAAGATATGAGGTTCATTTCATGCTTTGTTATTACTTTTTTACTTATCAGCAATAGTGTTTATGCGCAAAAAAGCTTGCGATTAAAAAAACTAGTAGCTAAAAAATCGGCAATTTCATCTACTATTCCCTTATCGGTGGTAGAAATTCCTACCGGAACCTTTATCATGGGAGATGAAAACGACACCTCGTCGGTAACAAAAAAAGAACGTGTCAAACCAGTGTTAATAAGCGGCTTTTATATTTCGCAAACCGAAATTACAAACGCTCAATATAGAGAATTCGTGCACTGGGTACGCGACTCTATTGCAGCAAGAATTTTAGGAGGCGAATACGTAAAAATCAATGGCAGTGATACAGCTGTAAACTGGAAATTGGCTTCTAAAATTAATTATAATAATCCTCAACTCATTGAAAGACTAGGAGACTTCTTCATCGATCCCTCCAGATCTGTTGACAATAAAAGAAGCATCGATCCCAAGAGGCTGGTATACCTGATGCACGGCTTCAATTATCTTGAAGCAGCTAAGAAAGAAAATCGCGACAGAAACCCCACAGAATTTATTTACAAATATGAAATCCCCATTTATCCGGATACACTTTGTTGGTTACGCGACTTCGGTTACTCCAACAATGAACACATGGCCGTTAATTATTTCAGCAGCCCCAAATATCAAAACTTTCCGGTTGTAGGTGTAAGCTGGAATCAGGCAAATGCTTTCTGCGACTGGATTACCAAACAAAAAATCTACCCTTATCAAATTAAAAATAAACTATCACAAGGAGGCCGCTGTCGACTCCCAACCGAAGCAGAATGGTTATATGCAGCCAGCCTTGATGAAAGAACGGCCCAAGCAAACGCAAAGGCTGCGAAAAAGAAAAAAGATACATCTGAAGAACAACCCGCCAGAATATTTCCCGTAAACGTATATGAAGGTCAAAAAGGCAATATAGGGTTGTACAATATGACCGATAACGTTTCGGAATGGGTGCTGACCTCTTATTACGAAGGAGGCGAAAACTTTCAAAATCGTTTTAACCCGGATATTCAAATAGGTACACCGACAACACAATCTCGATTCCAAAGAAGAAAAGTGATTAGAGGCGGCAGCTGGAAGGATACCCCATCCATGCAAACTACCTCCAATCGTTCTTACGATGATATGGATGCAACACACTCTTATCTAGGATTTAGAGTTGTATTAAATATGCCACAATAAAAATCAACTACTATAAAACTTTTTTACAATGAATGAAGGAAGAAGCACAAACATTCAACGTTATTTGAACGTTTTCTTTTCACTAGGGGCAGTACCTGTACTTTTAGGTGCGTTGTTTAAACTTACCAACACTGCACCTATCGGCAATCCCGATACGTGGTTGAAATTCGGTATGTATACCGAAGCATTGGTTTTTCTGGTATATGCATATATGTATGCCTTTAAGCCTCAAGCATTAGATGACGCACCCCAACAGGAAACCATCGCACAAAAACAAACACCGACAAAAACTGGCAGTTCTCTTGCCGCACTGGATGAAATGTTGCAGGCAGCCGATATTACTCCCGAATCACTCCAAAAGCTAAGCGAAGGCTTTAAAACACTTGAAGCCAATATTATCAAAATAGCTAACGCTACTAATACTGTTGTAGAAACAGACGAATATGCCAAGCAGGTAAAAGAGGCTACTTTAGCAATCAACCGTGTTAATACCTATTACAACAAGCTTGCTGAAACATCGCATGCACTTATCAGCAGTGCTGAAGATGCTAAAGTCACACAAAAAGAAATGGCTGAACTGGCTAAAAATCTGCAAAAGCTAAATCAAATGTATAGCAGTATGATTGCAGCCATGCAAATAAAAGGATCCTAATACGATGATAAAAGATACACAACAAAAGTAACATCGCGTAGTCGTTAACCTTAAATTATTCATTATCCTATGGCTTTACCTAAGGAGCCCCGACAAAAGATGATCAATGTGATGTATTTAGTGCTTACGGCATTATTAGCACTAAATGTATCCAGCGAAGTTCTGAACGCTTTCAGAACCATGGATAAAAGCTTCTCCAATGCCAGTGCTGTCATTGATAATAAAACCAACACCATTTTCTCATCCTTCGAGTCAAAACTGAAAGATCCCAAAACGAGCGAGCTGGCCTCAATATGGAAACCCAAAGCAGATAAAGCTAAGCAACTTTCTGATGAGCTGGTTGCTTATATAGAAGATTTAAAAACCAAAATAAAAAACGAAGCCGGCTCCTCTGGCGACCATTTCAATGAAAAAAACACCAATGCGCCAACGAAAATTATGGTGGATGAACCAAACGGAAAAGAGTTACTCAAACGATTAACAGAATACAAAAACAATATATTGAGTATCGATCCAAAAATAGAAGCACAGTTTAAAAACAGTTTTCCGCTGGACCTGAGTATGCCTCCGGTACAAAACAAAAGCAATAATACTTGGGAGGCTGCATACTTTAGACGAACACCTGCACTTGCGGCCATCACTATTCTTTCCAAATTCCAAAGCGATATCAAAAACGCCGAGGCACAAGTCGTAGAATATTGTCATAATCAAATTGGTGAAGTACAGGTAGTATATGACGAGTTTCAGGCTTTGGCCACAGCCAACTCTCAAGTATTATATCCCGGAAGTGAATTTACCATTACTGCCGGAGTGGGAGCATTTAGTAAAAATGCAAAACCCTCAGTAACGATTGATGGCGTACAAGTACCTTTAAACGAAAATGGCCTTGCCGAATATAAAACTGTTGCGGGGAACCCGGGATCTTACACTAAAAAAGTAAACGTTTCGTTTGTCAAACCCGATGGTACTACTGCAACACTCACTAAAGATATTCAGTACGTTGTAGCAGCACCCACTGGCCTTACAGTAAGTGCCGATGCGGTTAAAGTATTGTATGTAGGTCTAGATAACCCTATTTCCATCGGTGGAGGTAGTGGTACCAATGCTAGCAATTTAAAAGTTTCAATCAGCCAAGGTACAATCACCGGTAGCAATGGCAGATACATTGCGCGTGTTACAACCCCGGGCACCGCAACAATTACTGTAAACGATGGAAAGAAAACCACAAGCTTCGACTTTCGTGTAAAAACGGTACCCACTCCTACGGCCATGGTAGGAAATAGTCGTGGAGGACGCATGCGTGTAAACGATTTTAAAGCACAGTCTGGCGTGCGAGCAGAGCTGGAAAACTTTGTCTTCGAAGGCGTAAAGTTTACCGTTACCAGTTACACAATCACTTTTGCAGGAGCCGGTTATCCTGAATTCATGTACAAAGCTGTATCCGGCAACAGTTTTGCTCCGGCACGTAGTCTTATTGAAAGAGCACAGCCCGGAAGTACGATTACTATTGATGAAATAAGAGCTGTAGGTCCGGGAGGGCCACGAACATTAGCTCCTATTGCGTTTAACCTGTATTAAAAAGTAAAGTACCATGAAACAACTTGTATTTTTTACTTTGTGTTGTGCATTCCTTTTAGATGTGGATAGTGTGCATGCTCAAAATGCACCGCGAAGTGCTTACGATACAACACCTTCACAGAGATCTAACAGAAGAAACAATAATCAGTCAACACAATCCAATAGCCAATATGCTACACCTTCAGGAGAAAGTGGTGACTATACGTCGCAACCTGAAGTCAATTTACCTATCGAAGTTGTCGAAGACGAAGGCGAAGGCGGTTTGTATGGTACTTATAAACCTTCCTTAAGAAAAGACAATATTTTGGAAGATGACGATATTGACAGTACAGCACAGCCTTTAGCTTATACGCCGCTCTATGCAGCTGATGCAGCTTTTCGCATAAGGGCATGGCGCACTATAGATGCACGTACCCCTCAAAACGCCAAATACTTCTATAATAAAACAATTGAAGGCGATAATGATAAACGATTTATCAACATTCTTCTTAAAGCCATTAAAGAAGACGGCGTACAGGCCTTCAGCAATATTGACGATCGATTTACAACTCCCATCACCTTTGAAGAAGCCCTAGCTGCATTCGGTGGAGGAACAGATACATCTGCCAAATATGACCTAGATGGTAATATCGTAGGGTATCAGGTAAGAAACCGAATGATATCGCCTGACTCTGTATACAAATTCAGAATAAAAGAAGAGTGGCTTTTTAACAAGCGTGATGGCAAAACCTATGTGCGCATCCTAGGTATTGCACCTGTCATTAATTATACCACTTCTGATGGATATACACTGGAAAATAGCGAACATGCTGCATTCTGGGTATATTACCCCGATTTAAGAAAGACTTTAGTAAGGAATCGTATTACCAATCCACTAAACCTAGGCGGTTCTGTAACATGGGAAGAAGTATTTGAAAACCGTCTTTTTGAAAGCAGGATTATCAAATCCTCGCTTGATGCGGAGAATGGTTTTAACAATACACCCCTCACACCCGAACAGGCCGCTATTATAGAAGAACAATTGAACAATTTAAGTGCAAGAAGTTGGGCAAAATAGTTCGAATAAAATAATTATAACTATGAAAAAACTTATTCTAGCGTTTATGCTTATTACAGCATCTTCTATTGCTTTCGCTCAGACATATATAGCACAGAAAAACAGTTTGGGATTGGGCTTTGGAGCTCTATCCTATTCAGGAAGATTTGCTGTAGATGCCTCTCTAGCCAGTCACTCATCACTTTACGCTTCTCTTAATTATCGTAGAAAAGTCTGGGATAAACTATATGTTCGCGGAGAATTGTTTGGAGGTCGCATGAGAGCCGATAATACAAATGTGCTCTCCCAAGAAGAAAAACCCTCCGGTTATTTCCAAACCGAAATGATTGAAGTATCGGCAAAAGCAGAATATGATTTCATCGATTTAAGCATCAATAACATTACCCCGTTTGTAAATGTGGGTGCCGGCGTTTATACATTATTCAATTATACCTCCAGCTTAGGCCCCAAAGACAGCAAAGACAGAACGGGCTTTGTAATGCCCGCCGGTTTAGGAGTTAAATATAAAATAAACGATCGTTTTAAGATTTTGGCTGAAGGCAATCTAAGATTCTTCTCTAAGAATCTCGACAACCGTACCGGTCCCGGCATTAACAATCCCAATAAATACTATAGCTTTGGATTCGGTGTTATATACGAATTATCACCTTCCAACCAATTATGGTGAAGACATGATAACATCATTGGATAAAAAGGGTAGCAATTACTTGCTATCCTTTTTTATTTTTGCCTAAAATTGAACGCATGCGTTGATGGAGCGATTGCAAAACGGGCTGAACATCCGGTGAAAGATTGAGTATATATATACCTCCGCAAAATAGCACCAGCGCAAAAAGGCTTCTCGAAAATAAACCCGTAAACCCTTGCCAGTCTTTAAATAAAAACCAGGTAACAAGGAATACACCTAAAGCGAGGTTGATAGTATGCACCGATTTAGGGGTAAAGGGGAATAAGCGGTACTTTTTCCAAAGGAATACAATGCGTATCAGATTATACACTGTCATTGAAAGCAAATTCGCTAGTGCCGGCCCCAGTATATCCAATTTCTTTGTAAGAAAATAATTCAAGGGCAACATCAGCAGTAGTAGCACTACTCCGCTAAATAGTTCAAATTTCCAGTAATTAGAAGTGCCTATAATCTGAGCATTTACGCCCGATCCCATATCCACCAAGCGCATTAATCCCAGAATTATAAAAGCATGAAAACCCAACAAATATTCGGGTTTTAGCTTGAAAGCTATCACTGCATTCTGATAATTCAACGTAATCAACACAAGCATAAACGAAGCAAAAATTAGCTGGTTGATGGAAGAACGCTGATAGATGGTTTGTATGGTTTGCAGGTTTTTATTTTTCCAAGCTTGAGCCAGATGCGCTACAGAAGCCGCAATAATTCCACGCTGAGGAGCCTGAATCAAGCTGGTTAATATATATGCCAGGCTGAATATCCCTACTTTTTCCATTCCGTTATCCAGTACTGCTCCTATTACAAAGGAGTCGAATACTTGTGCCAAAGTAAATATCAGTCCGCCACTATAGATAAAAAAACAAAAGCGTGCAATCTTCTTAATAAATCTTCTGGTAACCTTACTGATTCTAAAAACAAAAAAGGCTTTTTTGGTTACCAATATATAGATCAGCAACGTAAGCGCAATTCCCAGATAGGTAAAAGCATACAGTTTAATGAATGTGTCAAAATCGGGTATGACGTTAAAAAAAAAGAGAACAATAATAATAGTAGTGAGCAAACGCCATTCTACTTCTTTAACAAAATTGGTAAGAATGGATTTATGCAAACTCCAGGCATAAGCCTCGAAAACATTATAGAGCGTTAATCCCAACCCCATGGGAAAAACCCAGTAATAGTAAGTAACAAACAAAGGAGAATTGGCACTGTATTTCCGATATACTAATTCTTTAAAACTCCATCCCAAAAATACAATCAGCACAAACCCGATAATACTCACCAAAACCGCCCAGGCCAGCATATCGCTCTCTCGAGGCTTGAGGTTATCATTATAGTAAGGATAGAACTTATAGATAAAGCCCGGCATGGCAAAGGTGGACAGAGATGCAATTAGCGTGGCGATATCAATAAATATCTTTGTTAAACCGTACTCTGCACTTGTAAATAGCCCTTCCTTGGTAAAAAAGTAGGTATTGAGTAATCCAATAGCAAAGCCAAAATAAATGACTAAAGAAGAAATAATGCTTTGCTGCCTGATTTTTACACTCATTAGAAAAACTCCGGTTTACTTATTGGTTGCCAAACATATCAAACATAGGATATTTTGTGAGCACTCGGAATGGCAAAACTAAATTTCTTTCACTGTAATGTAAAAATCAGGAATTACTTCAAAACCCGTATCACCGAGCTCGTCTAATGCTATCTTTTTTAAAGTTTCTTTAGGATAAATCCATTTCCCGTTGATGAGTTTTATCGGCATGTCAAATCCTTTAACCACATTTTCCCACTTGTAGAAAATATATTTTCCCTTCTTGTAGTATTGAAGTTCGGGAATTTGAACAGTTCGAAGATACTGTTCAAATATTTTGCTGAGATCTTTACCACTTTTTCGGCTTATATATTCTTCTACTTGTTTACCGGTAACGGTTTGATGATAGAAGTCTTTGTTCAGTCCTCGTAAGATATCTTTAAATATACTATCATTATCAATAACCTGTCGGATGGTATGTATCATATTGCTCCCTTTATAATACATATCACCACTTCCCTCCTTATTTACACCATAAGGACCGATAATAGGTATATCGTTTTGTATAGCATTGCGGAGACCGATAACATATTCAGAACCTGCTTTTTTACCAAATAAGCATTCGGTAAACATCGTCTCGGTATAATTAGTAAATCCTTCATGCACCCACATGTCGGCGATATCCTTTGAGGTAATATTATTTCCAAACCATTCGTGTCCACTTTCATGAATAATGATAAAATCCCACTTTAAGCCCCACCCGCTATTACTTAAATCTCTTCCCAGATAGCCCATGCGATATCTATTGCCGTAAGCTACAGCACTTTGGTGTTCCATACCTAGGTGCGGCGACTCTACAAGCTTGTAGCTATCTTCATAAAACGGATAAGGTCCCATCCAGTCTTCAAAACAACGAATCATTTCAGGTACCACAGCAAATTGTTGCCGGGCTCTTGATAAATTATAATCCAAAACCCAATAACTCAGGTCCAACTGCCCTTTCAGTCCTTGCACAGCGTCTTTAAAATTTACATATTTGCCTATGTAGGGAACGATATTATAGGTATTGATAGGTGATGTTACCTCCCATTTCCAGGTGGTGGTTCCATTAGCATGAGCCGTGGTACCTATCAGCCGGCCGTTGCCAATAGCCGTAAGCGAATCCGGAACGGTTATCGAGAGGGATGCACCTTTATCCGGCTCGTCGCTTTGATGATCCTTACAAGGATACCAAACACTGGCTCCGAGGCCTTGACATGCCACCGTAACCCAATCGCGGCCTAAAGAGTCTTTGGTCCATACCCATCCTCCATCCCAAGGAGCACGCACTGCCACTTTGGGATGCCCTTTAAAGTAAATACGCAATTTTTGCTCACTTCCGGGTTGGGGTGGGGAGGGATGTTGCAGCCAATATACATTTCCTTCTCTAGTAAATGATAAAGCTTTTTTGGTATCGAGATATTCGACGCGGTCTATCTGCATAGGCTCCTGTAGATCAATCTGCATGAGGTTGTTGCTACTCACGTGCAGTACTTTGTAACTAATATCTACATTACCCTTAATAAACTTTCGGGGTATATCCACACTTACAGCAATATCATAACGGGTCACATTCCACCAGTCGCGCTCTGGCCTTAGCGAGCCTCGAAGCGAATCTTGTCGGCTAAATTGCTTTTTATTGCTTCCTAGTTGCGCATTTGCTGTAAAACAAAACACCATCGCAACAGCGAAAATTATTGCCTTATAAATATCTTTACGCATGTTGTACAATTGATGGTGTAAATTTAAATCTTCGGTTTCAAACAGTATTTTTAAGTTGATAAACGGTCAATTTCGATATTTAAGAAGGGGGTTCAGCATGATTTATGTTTTCAAAATGAGACAAATTTTTTCTCAGTGGGCAATAATAATAAGTGCTATAGCCCTATTATATGCATGCCATCAACCTTCCGAAAAAAATAAAAAGAAAATATTCCGTTATAACGAATATGCCGGTATTGCTTCGCTGGATCCGGCATTCGCCAAGAACCAGTCTACCATGTGGCCCGCCCATCAGTTGTTCAACACATTGGTAGAGATAGATGACAGTCTGAATATTAAACCCTCTCTGGCAAAGCATTGGGACATTTCTCCGGATAAAACGACATATACTTTTTACTTGAGAGATGATGTGTGGTTTCATGACGACGCCTGCTTTCCCGATGGAAAAGGACGCAAAATGGTGGCATCGGATGTGGTGTTCAGTTTTCAGCGGATACTAGATCCCAAAACTGCCAGTCCGGGCGCATGGATTTTCAATGGTAAGGTAGATAGTATACAACCCTTCACGGCTATTAACGATACTATTTTTCAGCTTAAGCTCCTACGTCCCTATCAACCTATATTGGGCATACTTTCCATGCAATATTGCTCAGTAGTGGCCCCAGAAGCGGTACAGCAATATGGGGTTGATTTCAGGCAGCATCCCGTAGGTACAGGGCCTTTCAAATTTGTGGTGTGGGAAGAAGGACAGGCTTTGATATTTGCCAAAAACGAAAAATATTTTGAGTTTGACAGTGCCGGTAGGCGATTGCCCTATCTCGACGGCATCAAAATTAGTTTTAAAGATAGCAGGGCTACAGAGTTTTTGTTATTTCGTCAGGGACAATTGGACTTTATCAACGAGCTTGACCCTAGCTTTAAAGACGAAGTACTTACCAAAAAGGGCACTTTACGCAAAAAATGGCAAGATAAAATAGAGCTGCAAACGCACCCCTATTTAAATGTAGAATATTTAGGGTTTCTAATGGACACCACCAATCCGTTAGTTAAAAATGCGCCGACACGATTCAAGAAAGTGCGTCAAGCCATTAATTATGGTTTCGACAGGGAAAAAATGATACTCTACCTGCGCAACTCTTTAGGAACTCCTGCTCAGAGCGGTTTTGTTCCCAAAGGAATGCCGTCATTTAACGACTCCCTCGTAAAGGGATACAACTACAATCCTGTCAAAGCTGCGCAATTACTAAAAGAAGCTGGTTTCCCCGGAGGAAAAGGTCTTCCTCCCATTAAATTGCTCACCATTTCGGTTTATGCTGATTTTGGGAATTTTATTGCAAAACAGTTGGAAGAATTAGGCATACGTGTACAGGTGGAAGTAGTGCAGAAATCGCTGCTGTTCGAAATGACCGCAGGCTCTAAAACCGCGTTCTTCCGTGGGGGTTGGATAGCCGACTACCCCGATGCAGAAAATTACCTATCGGTATTTTATTCTAAAAATCCCGCGCCTCCCAACTATACGCGATACAACAATCCTGAATTTGATAAAGTGTTTGAGCAGGCCATTCAAGAAACCAACGATTCTATTAGATATGCGCTATACAGAAAAGCTGATCAGATAGCCATTAATGATGCGCCGGTTGTTCCTTTATGGTACGATAAAGTCATTCATTTAGTACAAAAGAATGTAAAAGGATTTACCACGAATGCGCTAAATCTTCTGGAGCTAAGACACACTCAAATTGAATAGAGTCATCAAACTTGTATCAAAATCTATCATCATGATTTTTATGCTGTGTGCATTGCTTGCCGGATTTACATCCGCCAGTGTTTTGGGATGGCTGGGTACTGTCTTTTACTTGATAGCCTACTTTCTGCTAAGTATACGAAAACTCAAGGCCAATAGTATATTGTATCATTTTATGAACCTGGCAGGTGCCATAGGTATGATTGTGCATGCCTTCTTTCTGGAGGACCATCCTAATATTGTAGTAAATCTGGTTTGGGGCGGCATAGCTGTAATGGCAATGATAATGATTTTATCAAAAAAAAACTGAGTTTAGGTCAATCCCAACAGCTTGAACGCTTCTCTTTTATAATTACTAAGCTTGGTTGTATATTCTTTTTTATCATCAGCAAGACTTAAATAATAATATGCACCATCTACTAATACAAAAATGAGATCGGCCGTATATGCTGGATTCTTTACTGAAAGCACTTTTTGTTCATTACAACTGATGATAAGCTGCTCCAGTTTTTTACGAAGCTCATCCAAAAGGGATTTATATTTTCCTCTTATTATTTTATTGCGAAATACAAGTGCATAACAACTATAAGAAACACTATCGTCAAATAACGTATTCCATTTATGAGAAAAAATATTCTCAATTACAATCTTCAGGGCTTTTTTAGGATCGTTTTGATAACGTGGTGGAATTTTAAAAATCTGCAAATACTTATGTAGTATATACTCTACAAGTCCATAAATAAGATGCTCCTTTGTCTTGAAATAATGCATCACTAAACTGGGATTTATTTTTATCAGATTGGCAGTTTTGGCAATAGATGCATTTTCCAGCCCTTCCTTTTTAGCCAGTCTGTAAAAAGCTTCAATAATTTCTTTTTGTCTTGGTTCTTTTAAACTCTTTCTTCCCATGCATTTGAGTTTAGTGATAGGAATATTTTAGCAATTCTAAATTACCTATTTTATAATCTCTGCGCTTCAAACGCGCAATCGATTGCACGCTTAAAGTTAATGATAAATTAATTGAATATTCATTCAATTAATTACCTTTAATTGGAAATTTGAAATATTCTTGCCAGATCATATAGTGTGTGACATACGATTAATAATATCGAATGCTATGAGTCAACAACGATAATAAACCATTTACAACACCTCCAGTTAATGAACATATTCAAGAACTTAAAACCACTCTTATGCAAAAAACACTTCTAATTGTATTGCTAGGCATACTTTCGATAATATGCCAGGCCCAAACGACGGTCCATATTAAGGGAACGGTTCGCTCCTCTAGCGACAGTACTTTCCTTCCTGGTATTAGTATTATCGAAAAAGGAACTTCAAATGGCACGAGCTCTAATACCGATGGTAGCTTCAGCTTAGCCATACGCTCCGGAAGTACGATTATCGTCTCCGGAATTGGATACGTTACCCAAGAGCTGAAGGTTAGTAGCCATCAAATAGAAATATACTTACTACCCGCTGCACTAGGGATGGATGAAGTAATTGTAACGACAGCATTGGGCATACAAAAAGATAAAAGAGTATTAGGATTTGCCACACAGGAGGTGAAAGGAGAAGCAATGACCAAAGCACGCGAGCCTCAGGTAATTTCCGGCCTTACAGGACGAGTTGCAGGTCTCACCATTAACAACAAAGCATCCCTTTATGAAACAGCCAGCATTGCACTGCGAGGGAAAACACCTCTCGTTGTAATAGATGGAATTCCTTCTCAAGGAGACTTATGGAACTTAAATGCTGATGATATCGAAAGCATTAACGTACTGAAAAGTAATGCGGCAGCTTTGCTGTACGGCAGTCTTGGTGTAAACGGAGCCTTGCAAATTACTACTAAAAAAGGCAAAAGGGGGTCTGGTGTAGAGACTAGCATTAATCAAGGATTTCAAATGACTGCAGGCTGGCTTAAGCTTCCCGAATATCAGACTCAATATGGTATGGGGTGGAAAGGCTACTACGCATTTATAGATGGGAAAGGCGGTGGTGGATTTTATGATAACTATGGATACGTTTGGGGACCTAAGCTGGATGTACCTGATCCTACAACGGAAAGCGGATGGGTGGAATATCCTCAATATAACAGTCCATACGATCCAAACACGTGGTACGAGTTTACTCAAAATGGATACACAGGACAAAGCCATTATAAACCCATACCCTATATTTCGCGAGGCAAGAAAAATTTGCAGAACTTCATGCGTCCACAGATGCTGTATACCATCAACGCCAATGTTGCAGCACGTGGCGAACTAGGAGGTTACAGAGTATCGTTAAGTCATATGTACCAACGTGGACAGATACCTAATACCAAACTCAATTCCAGCACCTTTGCGGTAGCAGGAGATATCAAAATTTCTCCTAAAATAAAAATCGAGGGAAGCTTATCTTATAACAGACAGTTTTCACCCAATTACCCTGATAATTCTTATAACCCAGAAAACTTTTTCTACAATATACTCTTATGGATGGGAGCCGATGTGGATATACGAGATCTGCGTGATTATTGGAAACCTGCAGGTGGATACGAGCAGGAAGGTCAATTTAAGCCTTACGGGGTAAAGGATATTCAACAGATGAACTACAACTACTCTTGGTATAACAACCCTTGGTACCTAGCTTATGAACGTCTTCGTCAATATAAAAACGATGTAGTTGTTGGAACTGCAAGTTTAAACTATAATATCTCAGACAACTTAAGTCTGATGATAAGAAGTGGCGGCACCTTTAGTAACAGCGGATCAGAGTTAAAAACTCCGTACAGTTTCATCTCTTATTCGGCATTGCCTTATGGAGCATTCTCGATAAGCAGTACCAGTAGACTATTGTTTCAGACAGACGCGTTACTCACTTACAAAAAAACATTTGGCGATTTGGATATGACTATTGCAGGCGGCGGTGCTAATCGTTACGAATCCTACTCAACAAACGGCGGAAGTACAACCGGAGGATTACAGGTACCGAAAGTATATAACCTGGCTATGTCGCGTGATCCGGCAACAACTTACAACGATCGTTGGGAGAAAGAAGTCAACAGTGTTTTGGGATATGCCGATTTGGGATATAAAAACTTTCTTAACCTCAACATCAGTGTGAGAAATGATTGGAGTAGCTCATTACGAAAACCCTACAACTCTTACTTCTACCCTTCTGCATCATTGAGCTTTATCTTATCGGATGTAGTAAGGCTACCCGATGCTATTAATTTTGTAAAACTTAGAGGAGCTTATGCGGATGTAAAATCAGATGTATCGCCGTATTATACAGTGCCGACTTATAGCTCAGGTACAAGATGGAATGGTGTACCGTCGTTATCAAGCCCCGGTTCAATATTAGATTCAGCCATTCGTCCTAGTAGAACAATTTCAAGAGAAGTGGGTCTTGAAACCAAATTCCTGAATAATCGTTTAGGATTAGATCTCACATACTATAGCTATCTTGATAAAGACTCACCCAGAGATATCAGCCTATCACAAGCTTCAGGTTATTCTTCTTATCGTGTAAATGGCGATGTATATAACAGACGGGGATGGGAAATAGTATTAAACGCATCGCCTATTCAAAACAAAAATTTCGGATGGGATATTTTGGTAAACTATAGCCGCATCAGAAACTATGTAAAAGAATTGTATGGAGGAGTCGAAAGCAGAGGACTGATAAAAGTAGGCGATAGAATCAATGTGGATCCGGCAAGATGGGGAGGTGAGCTAGCCTATACAGGATGGGTATGGGAAAAATCTCCTGACGGACAGATTGTATATGAAAACGGCTTACCCAAATATTTGAACCAGTTAATCAATTTAGGCGTGCATGAACACGACTTTGATTATGGCATTAATAATGCCTTTCGGTTGAAGCAATTTTCATTTAGCTTTTTACTGGATGGCCGCGTGGGGGGCAACATGTTTAATGGTGTGGAGGCGAAAATGTACGAAGGAGGTTCGCATCCTGCCACAGCCAACTCTTATAGGGAAGATTCCTATGCAGGACAGAAAACTTATGTTGGAAAAGGCGTAGTAGTTACCGGTGGCGATGTGGTATACGATGCTTTTGGAAATATCATAAGCGATAACCGCACCTTTGCTCCCAACGATGTCAAAGTGGATTATATAGACTGGGTATTTGCAACCTATACAAATGGTGTGACTGAGTCGTTATTATACAAACAGACCTATTTAAAACTGAGAGAAGTTATTATCGGGTACAACTTTAAACCCGCTTCGCTTAACAAAACACCATTTAAATCGGTAAGTATATCGCTAGTAGGGCGTAATCTGCTAATGTTTACCAAAGTTCCTTATATGGATCCTGAAGCATATTCCGGTACTACTATGGCTGAACCATCATACAGGAATGTTGGTATCAATATCAATTTAAAATTCTAACCGCCTAAATTTTTTGCTATGAAGAAAGCTACACACTATATAACTTTCATTACATTCTCGTTAATCGCACTGCTCTCCTCCTGTCATAAGAATGCCTATTATCAGATTGATCCCGACAATCCATCTGTAGGAGATCCAGCGCTATTATTAACAGGTATACAAATATCCGTTTTTAATATCACACACACGGACTACTCGTATGTAGACAGGCATTTAGCTTATTACGAACGCACATCCGAATCTATGACCTACAACTGGGGAACAGGAAGTTATAACAATTATAACATCCTTCGAAATGTTCAGGAGATGGCTAAGAATGGAAATGACAATTATAAGGCGTTGGCCAAATTCTTTCGGGCGGTGTTATTCTCCCAGCTTACCGAAACATTTGGTGATATTCCCTATTCAGAAGCATTGCGTGGACACGAGGGACTTGCCACTCCCAAGTATGATAGTCAAAAAGAAATCTATCTTGGTTTATTAGCGGAACTGGAAGAAGCCAATAATATGCTCAGCAGTGCCAATGGCCCTATAACCGGCGATATTATCTACGGAGGGCGTCCCGATCCCGTGCTTCAGTGGAAAAAGCTAATCAATGCTTTCAGATTAAGATTGCTGATACATCTATCAAAAAAAGAAAACGATCCGGACTTGAATATTAAGCAACAGTTTCAAAGCATCATTAGTAATCCTACTAAATATCCGCTGATGAATGATAACAATGATAATGGACAAATCGTGTACAATACTTCAGCAACTAATAATTCCTATCCCACGTTTCAGCATATCAGCTTTGCTACATCGGTATCGATGGAGAAAAATTTTGTCAATATGTTGAAAGATTTTCAGGATCCCCGATTATTTTCCTTTGCTGAACCAGTAAGTGGCAGACCGGCTAATGAATTCTCCAGTTATGATGGGGTGGATGGAGGACTTACATTGGCTGAAATGCAACTTACTTCTGCATCTGCATCGCGCATTAAAAGCCGTTATCATCAAAATCAGGTAAATGAGCCTACAATATTTCTGGGATATGCAGAGCAGGAATTTCTAATAGCTGAAGCTATTGAACGCGGCTGGATATCAGGAGCAGGTACAGCTAAACAACACTATGATAACGGAATCACCGCCTCTATGGCATTTTATAATATTACAGGAGGTGATGTTACCACCTACCTGTCAAATCCCGGTGTAGCCTACAATAGTGCTACAGGCCTCTCACAAATTGCAAAACAGAAATACATCGCCTTCTTTATGAACTCAGGAAGAGAAGCATTCTTTGAACAAAGAAGAACAGGTATTCCTACACTTAGTGTAGGACCAGGTACCCTCAACAATGGTATGGTACCTAAACGTTGGCGTTATCCGGCTAATGAGTTTACCATTAATAAAGAAAATGTAGAAGATGCAGTAAATAGGCAGTTTAACGGAAACGATAACATCAATTCGATAATGTGGTTGATACAATAAATGGTTAGGAACTGAGGGATTATTGAATATTCCAATAATCCCTCTTTTAACGACGAACTGTTTCTAAAACAGCTTACATAATTATGCTTTATGTAAAACGATTATTGGGGTGTTTATTCCTATGTTTGTATACAACAATTATTTCGGCCCAATACACTCCTCACAACAGAGCTCTAAAATTAGACGGGAAAGATAATAATGTATGTACCGGAATTGGTGTTATCAAAGCGCCTTGGACTCTTGAAGTGTGGATCAAGCCCGATTCTAACCTACTCAAAGATACGGCCGTAATCATTGGTGGGGGAGAATATAGTACACTTAATACTGCACACAATTTACCACTCATTTTTATAGGAGGTAAAATTGGAAATCCTTTTGCTGATATTTGGTCTGAAGCAATATTAGACGAGGGCTGGCATCACATTGCTTTATCCTGCAACGGAGAAATAACCCAATTATATATTGATGGACATATTGTAGCAAAAAAACTAACCAGCTTCTCTATAATACCCGGCACATTAGGATCGCACTTAAAAAGTGCCACTGTATATAAAGGGTTAATGGATGAGGTACGCATCTGGAATGCTGCGGTAGATGAATCCGAAATACAATACTGGATGAAACGGCCACTCAACAATAATCATCCAAATTTCAAAAGTCTTGTAGCTTATTATAATTTTGATGATGGAATTAATGAGATTGGTATTAATTGGGTAGGAAAAAGCTGGCAAACTTTTCATCTCAGAAACGGACGCATTCATTTCAGGGGCCGGGCTCCTTTAGCCTCCACTGTTCCAAGCAATAATATCCACTTCAAATACAACCCAAACGAACAACCTTTATTTAATGCAGTGATATTACATAACGAGTGGGATTATGATCAACACAGCAAAAACTTCCAGATACTTAAATTAAGAATTATACTTAATCAGCACAACCGCCCTGCATATCTTACGGGAATCACCCTAGACCTCTCTGAAGTGAGCTGGTTGCCCGATATTGAACGATTACAAATTTTTCATTCTTATAGCAACGGCAAATCGGATACCGTAATACAATACTTAGGTAGAAATATCCATCCGAAAAAAAAGATTTCATTGACAAATAAGCAAAAACGAATTTGCTTATCTCCTGGAGTTAACTATATTACTATAACCGCCGATATCGCAAGAAATACAACACGACAAGGAAGAATAAAAATCAAGGTGCCTGAATTTAGCTTAAATGAAACCTCATATGTACCAGAAGAAGATACTAATCCTATTATTCCTGAATTAATATGCAACAGTAAACCTGGCTCTCAAATTATAAAAGTATTGCAATGGAATATATGGCATGGCGGTATACATCTTGGCAATGATGGCATGAATAAAGTTATTGAGGTATTAAAAGCCGCGAATGCTGACATTATTACAATGCAGGAAGCATACGGCTCTCAGCAGCAAATAGCCGATGCACTAGGATATTATATGTATTCAGTAAATTCAAAAGAGAATTTAGCTGTTTATAGCAGATATAAAATCACACCATTACCACAGTCTCACAATACATTCAATTCCAACCCTGTATTGATACATTTGTCTAATGGACGCACCATTTTAGTAAATTCATGCTGGCTGCGTTATAGCAATGATCCGGAGTATACCTCCATCTATCCCAATACAGGCCAAAATCCCGAATTATGGGTTGCTGGAGATTCGGCAAAAGCATTAAAGGATATACAAAACATCATTGAAAAAGATACCAAACCCTATTTAGATAGAGAAGACCTAATTGTAATTTTAGCTGGAGATTTTAATTCAGCCAGTCATCTGGACTGGACAAAAGCTGCTACATCATTACACTTTGGATATGGGCCTGTACATTTCCCTGTTTCCAGATATTTACTAAAAGAAGGATATAAGGATAGTTTCAGAGAAATACATCCTGATGAAGTAAAACGACCCGAGGGAACATGGTCACCAATCTACGGGCAGCTGCCTCATTGTCGCATAGATTTCATTTATTACAAGGGTAAAGGAATCAAGCCGATTGGTTCCAAAATCATTAGAACACATCCTAACATAGACAATCTATGGCCTTCGGATCATGCAGCGGTGCTTACCAGTTTTGAAATAGCAGACAAACCATAAGTTAAAGCAACATGTAAATATGTTTATTTTTATTTCTAAGAAAAAAATTATGCTATGGACCAATCCCGCAGAAATTTTCTAAAACAAGCCGCAATCCTAGCGGCTGGTACTACCGTCACCACTATGAATGCATCTGCTGTAGAAAGAGCTTTTGCCATTAATGCACCCAAAGGCTCCACCTTTTACGATGCAGAACACATTGTGCTACTGATGCAGGAAAATCGATCATTTGATCATCTCTTTGGATGCATGAAAGGCGTAAGAGGTTTCAGCGATCCACGCCCCAAAATCCTACCTGATGGTAACAAGGTATGGATACAGAAAGACAAAGAAGGTAAAGCCATAGCCCCTTTTCATCTAGATATACACCAAACCAAGATCACTTGGCAGGGCGGCTTACCGCATAGCTGGCCCGATCAAAGTAAGGCCCGTAATAATGGCAAATATGATCAATGGATCCCGCATAAAACTGCTATGACGATGGGATACTATAATCGTCATGACATGCCTTTTTATTATGCACTAGCCGATGCCTTTACTATTTGCGATCATTATTTCTGTTCCTCCTTAACAGGAACAACTCCTAATCGACTTTTCTTTTGGACAGGCAACATTCGTCCCCGACCCGATGGTCATTCCATAGCTGCTGTATATAACTCCAATGCCGAATCGCGCAATAATGTATTTGTCGATTGGCAAACTTTTCCTGAAATATTAGAAGATAATGGCATTAGCTGGAAAATTTATCAGAACGAGCTATGGACGGCCAATCTTGAAAGAAAAAAAGACTATTGGTTGGGTAATTATGGAGACAACGCCATCGAGTATGTAAAACGCCATCGTGTAAAACTTTCGGCTTATTTCAGAAAAAACGGCGATAAAACTGTCACGCCGCATTTAAGCCCGGAAGAAGTACAGGCGCGTTATAATCAGCTATCTCAAAGAGAAAAAAATTTGATTGATAAAGCCTTTACTACCAATATTGAACAGGAAGACTATCTGGAACTAGAACCTTTTACTTTTACTAATGATCAGGGAGTTGAGGAAACTGTTAACATCCCTAAAGGAGATATACTCTATCAATTCAGAAAAGATGTTGAAAATAACAAGTTGCCTACTGTATCCTGGCTAGCGGCTCCGGAGAGTTTTTCCGATCATACGGATACTCCTTTCTACGGTACATGGTATGTTTCGCAGGTGCTGGACATTCTTACACAAAACCCGGAAGTTTGGAAGAAAACAATTTTAATCATCAATTATGATGAAAACGATGGTTATTTTGACCATATACCACCCTTTGTGATTCCCGGAGGCGCTACTGGAGGAAAAGTTTCGGCAGGCATTCAATGCGATTCAGATTTTGAAAAGCAGTCCGGATGGCCTATCGGATTGGGATACCGCGTTCCGTGTATTGTAGCATCACCATGGAGCAAAGGTGGCTTTGTTAATTCAGAAATATTTGATCACACGTCAACATTAATGTTTCTCGAAAAATTTCTTCAAAAGAAAACCGGAAAACCTATTCGGTGCAACAATATCAGTAGTTGGCGCAGGGCAATTTGTGGCGATCTTACATCAGTATTCAGACCCTATAAGGGGGAATCATTCCCGCTTCCTGAATTTCTGAAACGAGAGAAAGTTATCGTCACTATTCAAAACGCAAAAAACAAACCACAACAGTTGGTTCCCGATCCGTTAACCGAACCGCAGATTGAAAAAATCAATAAAACAGATCACTTACAAGATATCGCCGCCAACACACCTTTGCAGGAGAGCGGCACCCGCCCCGCCTGTGCTATTCCCTACCGATTACATGCCGATTGTGTTCTTAACAAAACATCGCAACAACTGGAACTTTCGTTTAGCGCGGAAAAGGTTGTAGGAGCAAAAGGAGCTCCGTTTAATATGTATACCCAAACATCCTATAACAATGATAAGGGCAAAACCTGGGCCTATGCTGTTTTAGCAGGCGATACTGTGAAAGATTATCTGGAACTAGCAAAGTTTGATAAAGAGCAGTATCAACTTTCTATAGACGGACCTAATGGATTCTGTAGAGTTTTCGCTGGTGATAAACATGACCCTGAGCTTGCCATAAAGTTCGACTACGCTCAGAAACCGTTAAGTGGAAAAGCTGAAGAAAAAATAATACTTACACTAAACAACAATGGCAGGGAGGATCTCGAAATTGTCATCACAGATCCTGTTTATAAAAAAGAGGAACAAACAATCGTATTAAACGCCCAAAAAAGCAAAAAACTAAAAATCAATTTGGAATCCACCTATGGGTGGTATCATTTTATTTTAAAAGTAAAAGGATATAAACATTTTTACCGCCTATATGCAGGGCATGTCGAAAGTGGCAATATATCTGTAACTGATCCTTACATGGCCGGTGAGATTTAAATATGCTTTTTCTTTTTCCATAATACTTCCGCTTACCTTCGTGCGCAGATATTTTACAGTAAGGCGAGAACTTTTCATTCAAAGTTTTCGCCTTTTATCTGATAAAAACAACATAGCTCTCCTTATAGGCACATGGCATTTAATAATGTCTGATACACGCCTCCCTAATTTCGTATAATAAAAAAGCAGACCGAAGCCTGCTTTACATGCAATATATTTTATTCGCTGATTAATTATTACCAAAAAGATTACCTACCGCTCCTTCCAGCATGGGAAACTTTTCAATCACGTAATTCTTTATTACTTCTAATGTTTTTGCGGCTTGCTCTTCGGTAAGTCCCGCCTCGCTTTGCAGCCTTTCGATAATTTCGTTCATTGACTATTAATTTAAGGTTGAATATTTACTGAATAATTATCTATGCCGCTTTAATTAATCCCATTTTACTTTTGCTAAATTTCTTCTCGGCATACTCTTTTGTAAGTGTAAAGGTTTTTTCCTTAGAAGAAGGCAGCTCATACATAGCGTCGGTGAGTATGCTTTCGCAGATACTTCTCAATCCGCGCGCGCCCAACTTATACTCAACTGCCTTTTGTACCATAAAATCATACACTTCTTCTTCCACCTTCAGCTCAATGCCTTCCAACTCAAAGAGCTTATGATACTGCTTCATTAAAGCATTTTTGGGCTTGGTAAGAATATCCCGTAGGGCACTTGCATCTAGAGGATCTAGATAGGTTACTACCGGGAGGCGACCCAACAATTCAGGTATGAGGCCAAAAGATTTGAGATCCTGTGCATTCACAAAACGAAGCAGATTTTTCCTTACATCTTCCTGTTGTTGCTTATCAACATTAAATCCGATAGTATTTGTTTGTATTCTACGGGCGATAATTTTATCTACTCCGTCGAATGCACCTCCACATATAAAAAGGATATTATTCGTATTCACCTTAATCATTTTCTGATCAGGATGTTTACGTCCTCCCTGCGGTGGCACTAATACATCGGTACCTTCGAGTAGCTTTAGCAAACCCTGTTGCACACCTTCACCACTAACATCGCGGGTAATACTGGGGTTATCGCTTTTTCTTGCAATCTTGTCTATTTCATCGATGTATACAATCCCTCTTTCTGCAGCCTCTACATCGTAGTTACATACTTGCAACAAACGGGTAAGGATACTCTCTACATCCTCTCCCACATATCCGGCTTCGGTAAATACGGTAGCATCTACAATGGCAAAGGGAACATTGAGAATCTTGGCAATACTTTTGGCAAGTAGGGTTTTTCCTGTACCGGTTTCTCCCACCATAATGATATTGCTTTTCTCAATCTCCACTTCGTTAAGCGGATCCAGTTCTCTGCCAGAAGCTTTTTGTTTTAATCTTTTATAGTGATTGTACACAGCTACCGACAATACTTTCTTGGCGTCATCTTGTCCGATAACGTATTCATCTAGGAATGCTTTAATCTCCATAGGCTTCTTCACATTCAGCGAATAGCCGGAATTGTTAAGATGACGTTTCAGGTTTAACTCCTGCTCGATGATTTCTTGGGCATGTTCTACACAGTTTTCGCAGATATGTCCTTCCTGTCCTGCAATTAGAATTTCCACATCATCGCGGCTTCTTCCGCAGAAAGAACAGTGCAAAACATTGCCTGAGATTTTTTCCTTCATTGTCTATTACTTTATTACAGAGATAATCTCTGCGTATGATTCTTGTCTACAAAGGTAAAAAATCCACTACTGAGTAGTGGACTTTTTTATAATATTAACTATTTATGAAATGAACTACAGCTTGTCCACCACTTTATCTACAATACCATACTGTATGGCTTCCTCGGCATTCATCCAGTAGTCGCGATCGAAGTCGCGCATAATTTCTTCTATAGTTTTACCACAGTTATCGGCCAAAATTTGTGCCCCGATTTGCTTAACACGCTGAGTTTGACGTGCCTGAATCTCCAAATCGGCCGTTACACCACGGAAGTAACCACCCAATGAAGGCTGATGTATCATTACCTCACCATGGGGGTAAATATAACGTTTGCCCTTTTCGCCACCACTCAATAGGATACTACCCATAGAAGCTGCGATCCCCATACAAATAGTACTTACGGGGCTGCTAATCATCTTCATGGTATCATAAATCACCATACCGCTGGTGACTACCCCTCCGGGGCTGTTGATATAAAATTTGATTTCTTCTCCGGGTTTATCAGCATCCAGCAGCAACAATTTTGTAGTGACTTCGCGCGCACTTTTATCATCAACCACTCCCCACAGGTATACACTCCTTTTTTCAAAGAAGAGTTTTTCGAGGCGTTTGTTAAACATGGAAAGCTCATCGGCTTTATTCTCCCGCTCTTTTTCCTCCTCCTCATCACTGATAATGGGCTGATGCCATTTTTGGCTGTATATGTTTGAGATGCTCATTTTTATAGAATTTATGTTGTCTAAGCTTTATTTTTCTTTCTTACCTACCATCAGTACTTCATCAATGATACCATACTCTTTTGCTTCTAGGGAAGTCATCCATTTATCCCGATCAAAATCTTTTTCGATTTGATCCAGAGGCTTTCCGGTATGGTTCTGTACTATTTCGTAGAGATCATTTTTGAGTTTTCTGATCTCGTTGACGGTAATTTCAATATCGCTGGCTTGTCCGCCAATGGCACCGCTAGGCTGATGCATCATGATACGGGAATGTTTTAGCGCAGCACGTTTCCCCGGCGTACCTGCTGCCAGCAACACACATGACATCGAAGCCGCCATGCCTATACAAATAGTGGCGATATCGGGAGACACATACTGCATAGTATCATATACTCCTAAACCGGCATACACGCTCCCGCCCGGACTATTAATATACATATTAATATCACGAGTGCGATCGGTACTGTCAAGAAACAGCAACTGAGCAGTAATGATGTTGGCCACCTCATCATTGATAGGATAACCTACAAAAATGATGCGGTCCATCATCAACCGGCTATATACATCCATTACCGCCACGTTCATGGGGCGTTCTTCAATAATGTTAGGAGTAAGAGCCGTAACCAGATAGTTTCCATAGCTATTAAGGGTATTACTGGAAATACCCTTGTGTTTTACGGCATATTTTTCAAATTCAGAATTATAAGTCATGCTGATACATTAATTAACGTGGGTAAACGTACAAATTTCTATCCATTTACAAAAACCTTAAAAGAGAGTGACAGATTGGCGCATTTATACGGCCATTTGACATACCCTCTGGCGCACTTATTGCGTTCTCAAAATAAAACGATTGTAGTGTGCTGAATAATAACTTTTATTAAAATACAAAAGTTTTTCATTATGTTGCAACCATAAGGATGTATAATTGAAGTTTTGGTAAAAAGATAAAATCTTGCTTATTGTAGTATATTAATAAATAGGTTCTTTTCTATACCTAACTGTTGCCAATTGCATTATGAAACAACATTCCATTCTTATCGTTGATGATGATGCTTTTATTGTAGATTTATTGTCGGACTTGCTAGATGTCGAATTCAAAGTATTTTCGGCATTAAATGGAGATGATGCTATAAAAATACTTAATTCGCTCTCTGTTTCGCTGATCATATCAGATGTAGTGATGCCTGGAAAAGACGGGCTAGATTTATGCAATTTTGTGAAAAATACCCCACATCTAAGTCATATTCCAGTTATTTTATTATCTGCAAAATCAGAAGAAGAAAATAAAATTCAAGGATTACATGAAGGCGCAGATGTATACATTGAAAAGCCCTTTTCTCCCTCATACGTAAAAGCACAAGTGGTTTCAATAATAGAAAACCGTACCCGAATACTGAGCTTTATCTCACCTAAAAAGACACACGGGGACAATCTTATTACGGAGGAAGAATATTTTATTAACCAGCTTAATAATATTATTGATGAAAACATTGCCTACCCAGAACTAAATCTAAATCTGCTGGCACAGATTCTTCACATGAGCCGTGCCTCTCTTTATCGAAAAATCAAATCATTAGCACACTGCACACCTAATGAGCTTATTGAAGACAGACGTTTAAACCATGCTGTAACTTTAATCAATCAAGGCTTTTATAAAATGAATGAAATAGCCTTTCTATGTGGTTTTACTTCTGCTTCACAGTTCACCAAAAGCTTTAAACGAAAATTTGGACAATCTCCGTTAAACTATGCCCGTTTACATAAATTAAGAGTTTAGGATTAATGTAGCTTATTATAAACCGCTATTTATTATTGCCAATTAATAGGAGCTGATGTGGAATTAACTCTTGTACTAGGCTGTTTATGAAACAAATAAACAATAAATTGAGACTTAAAAGAAATTTTATTTATTTTTATTTTAACAAATTTGTAAGACATTTTAAAATTCAGTAGTATGTACTTAACGCTTAAAAAACAGTTAAAAACATTTCACTACAAATAATGCTTTTCTACCATAAGAATATCTCTTTTGAGTATACAACATATAGTTCACACCCTCAACAGCATATTTTTATAATATTTTGGCATACTCAAACTGATAGAATAGAGTGACTTTTTTCTAAAAAAAATCATTAAAGTATTTAACATTCATCACCCTCACCTTCTAATACTATTAATATGATTACAAATTTTAAACGACTTACTCTCATTTTCTTAGTTCTATTAACCTTTTTTACCGCACCACTACTAGCCCAAGAGCCCCCTCTGAAATGACTCCTTTTGAATGTACGAATGTTGCTTATCAAACGGTAAGTAACGGTTCTAACTCAACTACTTTATATGCATATGATATAAATACAGGGACAAGAACTACTGTTCGAACACTACCTTATGCAGTAAACGCTGTGGTTTATTCACCTATTGATAATTATATGTACGCTTCCAGATCCGGCACCCCTAATAATCAAATAATTAAATTTGGTTTAACCGGAGATTCTGTTATAACAGTTACAGGTCTGGAATATTGCAATAATGGTGCTGTAACAAATGATGGTTACATGTTTATAGCCAATAACCAGCCTATTGTACGTACACGATATTATGTGTTGGATATAAATCCGAACAGGCCTGATACGTATGGAAAGTTAGTAGATCCCACTAGTGAAACTTTCCCTTACCCCGCTAAAACCGCAGCCCCATATTATACCTCTTTAGCCAATGGAGCGTCACTTAATACAAGTGATATGGCATACAATCCTGAGGATGGTCTCTTCTATGGAATTAATGGTCCCATTTGGGGCGGAGGAGGAGCCGACCCTAACCGATTTAAGCTAGCCACCTTAGATATTAAAACAGGGGTTTTAACTTTAAGCAGCGGTCTAGTTACGGGAGGGGGTATCCAAAGTGAAGGATCTGCTTATGGATCTGTTTTTTTTGATGGAACGGGTAGTTTATATGTGTTTGCTAACTTACAAGGCCGATATTATAAAATTGATATAACTAATTTAACTTCGGTACAAGTAGGCCCTACAGTAGCTGCTAATGAAAATAATGATGGCGCATCCTGTCCATTTGCCATCTTTGAAAATGTGGCTATATCAGGTAATGTATTTTATGATGTAAACGGCCTGACGGATAATATAGTCAATGGTACAGGTACCAATGGTGGCGGTACATTAAGTGTAGTATTATGGGATATTGACGAAGGCAAAATTCTTGACATCGCCTCTGTAGAACCTGATGGCACTTATATACTTGCTGCTGCTCCTGGTAAAAATTATAATATTATTCTCACCAGCGAGCCCGGCACTTTGGGAAGCACCACCCCACCATCCGTAGTATTACCCGCAGGATGGAGTGTAACAGGACAAAAAGTAGGTAGCGGAACCGGTAGCGATGGTGAACCTTCCGGAATATTAAGTAATGTTGTTATCGGCAATGATGATGTAAGCAGTGTTAATTTTGGCATCAGCCAACAACCTGAAAGCCATGATTCTGTCTTGCCAATCGATGGGCCACCTGTACCCAATCAGAACATTCCTTTAACCGGTCTTATCAAAGGTAGTGATGCTGAAGACTTTCCTGACGGCGATCCTAATGGTGAGGATTGGACCGGAAGATCTATTGTTATTACAAGTTTACCCACTAATGGATTTGCTCTATACTATAATAACAACCCTATAACTGATTTAGGAGAGAATGGATATCGCATTGATAATTTCGATCCTTCCCAACTTACACTTCAATTAGTGGATCCAGTATCTGGAGTGGATGTCACCAGCTTTACTTACTCCGTTATTGACGCTACAGGATTGCAGGATCCCACACCTGCCACAGTGAGTGTTCAATTTTCAGAAGCATTGCCCGTAATATTTGGTGCAATTAGCGCTTTCTTCGAAAACAATAACCTTACAATTGAGTGGGAGGTTTTGAAAGAAGAAAATAATAGTCATTTTATCGTAGAACTGTCATCTGATGGGGTTCACTTTAAGCAGATAGGCAAGGTTTCTTCAAAAGCTATAGGTGGCAATTCTGATATACCACTCACTTATACATTTTCAAAATCCATTAACCCGGTTGTATTAGGCCTCAGCTTCTTAACATTCCTAGTAGGTGGCATACTATGTCGAAGAAAACGGTGGATAGCATCTCTATTAATATGTTTTGGATGCATAGGTATTTTATATTCTTGCTCTAAAAGTGATCTGGATAAGTTAAATAAAGACAGCAGCAAGTATTTTGTACGAATAGCTCAAGTAGATAAAGACGGTACTACAACATACTCAAAAACCATAACCGTTATAAAAAAATAAAAAGCTCTTCGCAGAATTTAAAAAGCCGCTGTTAAACACAACAGCGGCTTTTTTATAAAGTAAAGCATCCGCATTGAGTTGCATGCTTAACTTGTGAACGGATAGACACATTTAATGTTCAAACATTATTTTTACCGCTTTACTATCGGTTGAAGCCTCAGTCTCAAAATAAGTATTGCTAATCGCGAATAAGGAAGTTCAACTTATTTGAAGTTCCTTATTCTTATATACGATACTTGATGGCCGAATATACACGGAAACGTTTTGGCGATACCTTCAAATGTACCCTGCTATACGCCTCGATAAGCACTTCATGTACCGATACTCATCATACCAGATTATTAGCTTCGCTCCTCAGCAAACAAAGGCTATGGTTATTACAATCAACTTCTAAAGCACCTAGGTATATTTGCTCAAAAGAAGGCCATCTTTCCAACCTTCCCGCTTTTAATTAAAGCTGCCAACCACATCACACAACCCAGACATCGTTGTCACATGGTTCACACCCCACTGGTCGAGCGACAGATAGAATAAAGTCCCCAAGCGAAACATTACATCCATATTCTCCACATAGCTTACATCTCAACCATTAACATTGCAGAAGCGCTTAAATATCCAGCAGGCTACAAACATTAGTAACATATCTATCCTATTATATAGACTAACGGCTAGGTAGCTGAGATCTCTAAATTCCTGCGATACTGAAAACATGCTTAGATGTATATGTTCTATCAAAGCATTGCTACATCTATCAATACTACACTTTGATTGTTACTAAATTACTTAGAATTTGGGGCTAAATTCAAGATAAAATCATACTAATTAGCCGGAAGATTACATACCTCAATTATACGCATTCCCATATGGAAGATGAAAGACAGAGGGTTTAGAACTCCCTTTTCATCCTTTGTGCCAAAAGCACCAGCCATAAGGAGCATTACTCGATGAGAGTAATATTAATATCAAAGCTGGTCATATTAGCACACTACATTTTGGTAACAAATGGCCGATGCCATGCAAATAATAAGTCCACAGGCAAAATTAAAAGCAAACAATAAAAGAGATTTTTGCATTGATTACAGAATTGGATAAAACGCGTAGCATCTTATACTATACTTTCATCACACAGCAGCAAATTTGATTCATAAAAGTAACTGTAATTAACATTCAGTAATAAAAAAAAGGACCGGTACGAAGCCGGTCCTATACTTCATTATTGATACAGAAAACTAATTTTCATATACTACTTTCACCACCTTGCTGTACTGATACCTACCATCCTTATCCACTTGTTTGATACGAATGTATAAGTCTTGAGCCTCTGATGGTAAAACCACCTTATCCTGCTTAGAGCAAGACATGAATACACCTCCCAATAACATAAAGGTAAGCAACATCAAAGCCCCCACTTTTCTGCGACCGGTAGCCATACTGCCGATAGCAAGCAATAATGCAGACACACCCGCTAGTAGCGCAGTATGGGAGGTGGTTTTACTGAAATTATATTGTAAAGAGTGGTCAGAACTACCATCCTTAGCCAGGCTTTGCACCTTACCAAGACTCACAAAGTTTTTACCATCCGTAGACGCTTCTACCTCAAAATAGGCATTATTTACTTCAGATAAGGTAGTCCAGTTGATAAGTAACTGATCATCCTTAAATAAGGCCGTGATAGCACCAAAAGTTACAGGTAACGTGACCGTACATGTACCATCAAAAACATCTTCATTGAAAATCCATCCTAACTCGAAAGACGCTTGAATACATAATCCCTCGGCTGCAGCACCATATGTACAGTTATATGCATCTATAATAAAATCTTTTTTATCGGGATTTTTATCTAACCAACCTTTAAGAGTATAAGTATAATTTTCACAACTCATAGCTGTATTAGCTATCGAAATTTGAGAAGCATTAAGATGTAAAACTCAGCTACCAAGATTTTGATTAAAAGAAAGTGCATCAAAGTACATATTATCAACATACTCCGCCTTAATCACGTTCCAATTATCCAAAGGCTGATTGAATTTGTTAGCTCCATAAACAGGGCACTCATATTTACAACCTTACTCACATCCCATTTATCTAACGGTTGATTAAAATTTTGATAGCAAATGTAGGAGTGATTATAAATGGAATAAAATAAATGCGATCCCTAGAAATAGGGAGGCTCACCAATATTTATCAAAGCAAAAACATTTTACATATATTATCACAATATGCATAATTATATAATTATTCATAATTTACACATTGCAAGATGGCGAGATTCAAAAATATATAACTAATATTTCTTCATTAAGCCTTTTTGTTGTAATTTCAAGAGTAGCAAGAAGGCATGATCTATTGTGCTAATAGCTAGTTCGTAATTTCCATGTATACATTTCGATGATGTAGAAACCGGATAATAATGATAGATTTTACGCCCCTAAACATTACAATAACCGAAAGGCATAATGTACTATTTTAATAAGTATGAATAGACTTTCTTTAGCGGTGTAGTACGGAAGGGTATCGAATAATATTATTAAAATATTGGGAATCCGTTCCTTATCATTACAATGATACAATCATGTTTAAAACCGCTGTTAAGATTATTCTTAAATAGCGGTTTTTTATAAGGGATTACAAAATAATGTAGCAATACCTTACAAATATTCTTATATAAATATTGACAGGAAAAAACGTTCTATTAAAAAATTCCGACTTTGGGTAATAGCCTATCGATATGATTTTCGTGTGTGCTTCTTTTTTTTACTCAAAGGACCGGCAATAATACCGACCCTTTGAGTAATATAACCCCGTGTACAGTTAATGTTCAAACATCACCTTCACTACTTTACTGTATTTATAGCTACCGTCTTTATCTACTTGCTTAATACGAATGTACAGGTCTTTATCTTCGGCAGGTAAAGCAAAGCTATCCTTCTTATTACATGATGCAGCTATACCCACCAACAGCATACATGCCCCCAACATCATAGCTCCCGCTTTTCTACGACCTGCAACAAAGCTACCTATGGCCAAGGTTAATGCAGCTATACCAACTAGCAACGCGTTGCGTGATGCGGTTTTGCTGAAGCTGTATTGTAAAGGTTGGTCGGAGTTGCCGTCCTTAGCCAAGCTTTGTACTGTACCAATGCTTACAAAGTTTGTACCGTCGACAGAGGCTTCTATTTCAAAATACGCGTTGTTGAGTTCTGATAACGTAGTCCAGTTTACTTGCAACTGACCATTCTTGTATAATGCGCTAATATCTCCAAATACTACCGGCAATGTTACATTACAGGACTCATCGAGACCATCGTCATTAAATATCCATCCATTACCTTCTAATAATGAATGCGCTGCATCTGCAGCAGGACCATAACTAGTATGGTATACATCCACAGACACGTTGGTCAAATGGAGATTATTAGCTGCCCAGCCAATCAATGTAAGTGTATAGTTCTCACAGCTCATACCTGATGGACCGAGCGTTATATATCCTGTATTGGGGTGCATCTTCCAGCTACCTAGGTTTTGATCAAAAGAAGTGGCATAGTAAAACATACCCGCGAAGCCATCACCAAAATAATCAACATTGCTCACATCCCAATTATTCAACGGCTGGTTGAAAGATCTAGCACTACTAAACATGTTTCTCATATTACGCACATTACTTACATTCCAATTATCAAGAGGCTGGTTAAAGCTTTCAGCGCCAGAAAACATGTATGCCATATCCCTCACATTACTCACATCCCAACTATCAAGAGGCTGGTTGAAAGATCTAGCACTACTAAACATGCTTCTCATATTACGCACATTACTCACATCCCAATTATCAAGAGGCTGGTTAAAGCTTTCAGCGCCAGAAAACATGTCACTCATATTCCCCACATTACTCACATCCCAATCATTCAAAGGCTGGTTAAAAAGTAATGCGGCTTGAAACATCGCTCGCATATTAGTAACATTACTCACATCCCAGTCATTAATATTATTAGGACCGGTTAACTTTTCACACTGGGAAAACATAAAGCTCATGTCAGTTACCTGCGACAAATTAGGCTTATCCGTTGCCGTTACATCCATTTCATATGAGTTTTCAAATGCGTGAGCCATCGATGACCACACAACATCACCCCATTGCGATATTTCTTTAAAATTAATACCGTACATATGAACCGCCATCAAGTTCTGCGGTCCTAAACGTAATTCGACATCAACTCCTGAAGGAAGGACGGATATAGATACAAATCCCTCAGCATCCTCCATTGTTGGCTTGTTAAAAGTACCCATAATACTATCATAACCACTACCCGTACTAAACTTTGCCGTATAGGTGACATCTCCAGCAGTTTGGGCTTTAAATGAAATCTGACCAGATCCATCAGCTTGCCATTTAGTAATAAAAGGACGGTCTTGAGATAAAGAGAGCTGGGTAAATAAAAGGGCTACGAACAGTCCTAAAGTAAGCTTTCTCATTTTTTAGGAGTAGTTGCTTAATTAAACAATAGATATTATTAAAATAAATGTCTTATACTAGTACAAATGTATATATATTATGTAAATAAAATTCGAAACAATAAATTCATCTTCAATACTTTACCCCTCTTCACTGCATCTATATACACAAAGCAAAGGCTATACAGTGATTCTATATTAACCTAAGTTGCTAGTTATGTAAAGAAGTAAAAAAGAAAGCATGTTTATAATAATTTTGGATTACCACATCTAAAATATATAAGCCATGCTTTCCGATAGTAAAATTATAGCTCTTTATTGTATAGTAGATGATATTTTAAAATCTTTGCACCACAAGGAGGATATCCGGGTACGGGTTAGCGATGCGGAGGTTATTACAACGGCCTTTGTATCAGCGTTGTACTTTGGAGGTCACCAGGAAAATGCCCGTCACTTTATGAAATTGAAGGGCTATGTGCCGCAGATGTTAGATAAATCGAGGTTTTGCCGAAGGCTGCACCGGCTCTCAGAGCTGCTGTTGTTTATGTTTTCAGTAATGGGTAAACAGTTAAAGGACATGGCGGGGGCAGCCGATTACCGCTTAGACTCTTTTCCTGTTGCAGTGTGTGACAATATACGCATTGGTCGTTGTAAAGTATTAAGGGGTGAAGCGTTTCGGGGTAAACATGCTGCCATGAGGAGGTATTTCTACGGAGTTCGGGTACAGGTAATGACTTTAAATGGAATACCGGTAGAGTTTTGCATAGTGCCTGGTAGCGAGCATGACAGTCAAAGCCTTGGAAAACTCCCTTTTGATGTAGCACCGGAAAGCAGCATCTACATGGATGCCGGCTATACCGATTATTTGAGTGAAGATGACTTATTTGAGGCAGAATTGATACATGCAAAAGTTCAAAGAAGGTCTAATAGTAAAAGAAAAGATGAGCCACATGTCGCCTTCTTAAAACAATATATGCGTAAACAAATTGAAACAGATTTCAGTATGATTAAAGAAAAAATGCTCAGAAAAGTGCATGCTGTAACAAAAAATGGCTTTCTGATTAAAGTCGCTTTATTTGTTATCGCATATACTTTTGAGAAATTAACATAACTGGCAACTTAAATTAAATAATTGAATAGGGAACGAAGCTAGATTCTTAGGCAATTCTTGCAATATCTCATGTGGAAAATGATAGACAGAAGTTAGAAATATATTTAGAAATATATATACAGAGCAAAGAAACAGCACATTTTGAGATAAAATTTGAAAGCCCCTAAGTAAAATAGGCTTAAACTAATGAATTTTAATATTTTTGAATATTATATAAGTAATAATATAGATAAAATAATAATGATTGATTGTTGCCGTCTGTTTTTTAGTCGCCTAATTCATCCCATAATTGGATTGATTTTTACACTCCAAATACAAAATATTCATGCACAGCAATATATATCTAAAAACCTTAATACAAATAATGGTTTAAGCAATAACACCGTTTTTACCATACAGCAAGACAAAAGAGGCTTTATATGGATGGGGACTGCCGATGGCCTTAACAGATTTGATGGTAAGGCCTTTAAAAAATTCAACACTATAAGCAATAACAATAAAATAAAGGGTCCCCTATATGTATGGGAACTACTAGTGCACAGTAATGGTAGTTTATGGTTAGCCACCAATAAAGGCCTTTTTATCTTCAACGATACCACGGAACTTCTGGATCCGGTTAAAAATGTTCCCGAAGGTGTGGTACACCGGATGGCCGAAGACCAAACCGGAAAAGTATGGCTATCCCTTTATAATAATTTGTATGAATGCGATCCTTTAACAAGGGAAGCCATAAAATATCCTAATTACCAGAATCAAAAGTATACCGATATCATCGTAACCGACAATCACCAAATGTGGGTAGGCACCGAAAACGGAGAGCTAGGTTTGTGGATGCCTTTTGAACGTCGTTTCATTTTCTTCCCTGTAAGTACTCACTTTCAGCCTGCAAGTACCCGACGAATTATTAGGATATTTAAAAAGGATGATCGCACCTTGTGGGTAGGTACTTTAAAAGGTGTTACCGCTTTCGATATCCAACAGAAAAAAGCACAACCGGTAAGTTTAAGCTTCGGGGAAAGTACCAATATCACAGTTCGTGATTTTCAACAGGTGTACCCCAATGAATTCTGGGTGGCAACTAATAAAGGTATATATATACTGGATAGCAACGGCTCATACCAAAATAGGATTTTACAAAGCCCGGAAAACAGAAATTCCTTGGCTGATGATTATGTGTGGTGGCTACTTAAAGATGCTGAAGGAGGTATCTGGTGTGCCACATATCACAATGGCGTGAGCTACTACCCTCCCGTAAGTAACGCCTTTGAAGTATATACCGCTAATCTTCATTCTTCACATGGTTTGTGGGGGAAAAATTTCACTAACATCACTGAGGACGATCAAGGCCATATATGGATTGCCAGTGCTAAAGGGCTAAACCGTTTTGACCCACATACCCGTCGCTTTGAATATTTTTCCCAAACTCCTCACCAAGGCGCATTCTCCGGAGAAGATCTTTTAGGAATGGTTTATGATCAGGGTAAATTATGGTTGGGAGTATGGTTATACGGGCTGCAAGCATTGGATACAAGGAGTAAAAACATCGTAGAACACTATACGGCAGGAACTGGAACCAACGACTTAAAAAGCAACCGAATCATGTCACTCCATGTGGATTTAAATGGAAAAACGATATGGGTAGGTACTGCAGATGGTATTTTCCAATTCGACAAAGGCTCCAAACGCTTTACCAGGTCTGATCATTTTCCCCAGCAAACACCCTACAACGTGATCACACAAACACCCGATGGAACAGTGTGGGGCTTAACACATGGATTGTTTTTCTACAACGAAAAACAAAACTTAAAAGGGGAGGTAAAGGTAATGGTCGATGGAAAAAATATTTTACCCACCAGCATCAACTCCGCATTACTAGTCTCCCGCGATGGCACTATCTGGTTGGGAACAGGTAACGGTCTGATAAACATTAATATACATACGAAGAAAACTTACATCTATACCAGCAAACACGGACTACCATCAGATATTGTTACCGCTATCGCCGAAGACAATTATGGCAAACTTTGGGTCACAACCGCAGCCGGAATAGTCATGTTAGATCCGGCCACTATGGCTTTGTCTCGCTTTGAACAGATAAAAGAATTCTCTGCAGGACAATTTGCTTATGCCAGCTCTTACAAAGCACGAAACGGCGATATATACATTGCAACACATGGAGGTATTATAAGAGTAAATCCCGATAATATAAAGACTTCCACTTACAAGCCGCCGCTTTACATAACTGAAATCACGATGCTGAATATCCCCCTTACTATTAATCCGAATAAAGGTCCATTAAAGCAATCCGCATCACTAACACATTCTATCACTTTTACACATAAGCAGTCCTCATTCGAAATTGATTTTGCAGCACTCAGTTATGCAGCTCCCGATGGTATACAATATGCGTATAAAATGGAAGGCTTAGACAATAGCTGGTATTACATTAAAGATAAGCGCAATGTTAGTTTTATCGCCATAAAACCCGGGAAATACACTTTTAAAGTAAAAGCCACAGATAACAGAGGCATCTGGCAGGACAACGAAAGAGTATTGCATATTACTATCTTAAATCCTTTTTATGCAACAACCTGGGCTTATTTAACCTACGTCGTGCTTTTTTTCCTGCTCACCTACACCAGTCTGAAATATTATAAAAGAAACTTAGCAGAACGGCAGAAGAGAAACAAATTACTCTATGAAATTCAACGAGAAAAAGAAATTTATGCGTCAAAGACAGAGTTTTTTACGCATGTTATACATGAAATCAAAGCTCCTATTACGCTGCTGAAGGCCCCCTTAGAAATGGCTAAGATAGACACTGAAGATCGTCCCCGTACACAGAAGTATCTTAATATTATGGAAGAAGGTGTACAGCGATCTCTCAATCTGATCAATGAGTTGCTCACCCTTAAAAAAACAGAAAGCGCTCAAATGCAAATCCAACCCGAGCGGCTGGAACTAACTCCCTTCCTAGAATCGGTGTACTTTATTTTTGACCCAGTTATAAAACAAAAACAATTTGCTTTCAAATCCATAATAGAAAAAGGATTAACACATATATATGCTGACAAAGAAGCGCTTACAAAAATCATTAGCAACCTTCTAGATAATGCGCTCAAGTATGGTAAAAGTCAAATTATTCTTAAAGTACAACGTTCTACTGACCCAGATAAGATTGAAATTAGTGTAGCCAGTGATGGAGATTTAATCATTCCAGAAAACAGGGAAAAGATTTTTGAACCCTTTGCCCGGCTCAATCCCAAAGGAAATCTTCCGGGAACCGGCATCGGGCTTGCACTGTCTCGCTCACTGGCTACCCTGCATAGAGGTTCATTAGTTCTGGAGGTATCCGATAGCTACAATATATTTATTCTCACAATACCACAATCCCTCGAGAATAAATAAACTATTCAATTTATATGAAGATTTTGACAAAATTGATACGCAGAAGAAAAAAATTGATACGCAGAAGAAAGATTTTATAATAGATACTATAGAAATTTGCGCAGGTACTTTATAAATTTGCCAAGACTAAATGCTTGTAAATATTGGTAGTTTGTAAAAATTTAATTGCAATTTACAATAAACAAACAGCACAAATTAATTGATTTTAAACTTTATACATTTTCTATTTAAAAGTTTAATAATAATCAGTCCCTTTAGAGATGATAATGCAGTAAAATATTAGAGTTTAGGTTAGGTTTATA